>Ga0163144_10000589_pt1 | contig 85022 bp, 77 predicted proteins | sample OliLak19BULKMAT1_FD_123175 | JGI IMG/M metagenome (GOLD analysis project Ga0163144, IMG submission 123175) | Freshwater microbial mat bacterial communities from Lake Vanda, McMurdo Dry Valleys, Antarctica - Oligotrophic Lake LV.19.BULKMAT1 | ecosystem: Environmental > Aquatic > Freshwater >... | reverse complement strand
TGCGGGCGCCGCCGGTGCGTCCGAGAGCGGAGTAGCGGCCCGCGCGGTCGGTTGCGGCGGAAGCGTGGCGGCGGACGGCGCCGTGAGTGACGACGTCGCACCAGCGGGCGCCGGTGCTGCCGGGGCGGGCGCGGCGGCCGCAGCCGCGATGGCCTCGGGCGAGGGGAATGAGGTGATGCCACTTGGCGCCGGCGCCGGCTGCGGAATCGGCGTGCCGAAGAGCGACGTCGTGGTGCCAGGAATCGGCGAGCTGCCGGGGGGAATCTGCGGCACGCTCGAGGAGCCAGGAACGGCCATCGGCGTGCCGGCGGGAATCTGCGGCTGCCCCCCCCCGGGCGCTGGACCAGGGGCCGGCGGCGGCGCAATGGCTTCCGCGCCAGAGCCAATCACCCCACCGAAGATCGGCGGCGGCCCGCCCACGGCCATGTTGGCCTGCGTCCCGATATAGATCGGGCTCAAGTCCAACGTGGTGAGCTGATGCGACCGCACGATGCGCGGCGTGAGCAGCATCACGATATCGGTCTGACGGATGTTCGTGTCGTTGTCGGCGAAGAGCTGCTGCAGCAGCGGCAGGCGCAGAATGCCTGGGAAGCCGCGCAGCGAACGGCGCTCGTCTTCGCGCAGCAGCCCGGCCAGCAGGTTCGACTCGCCGTCGCGCAGGCGCAACCGGGTCGTCACCTTGCGCGAGGCGAAGGCCGGCAAGGTCTGTCCGGCAATTATCGAGTCCTGACCGCGCGCGCTGTTCTCGAGCATGAGATCCAGCACGATCTCGCCCTCGTAGGTGACGCGCGGGGTCATCTCGACAATCACGCCGATTGGCCGGTAGGTGAAGGACACGAGCGGATTGGCGGCCGCGCCGCCCTGCGCCAGGGGCGCGAAGGTGGTGCTCGGCACCGGCACTTCTTCGCCGAGGTTGAGGATGACCTTCTGGCCCTCGGTGCCGCGCAATTGCGGCTTGGCGACCGTCTTGGTCTGCGAGTCGCTCTCGAGGAAGCGCACGATGGCGGCCGGTACGGCCAGGTAGAAGTCGGCCGCGCTGATACCGGTAGAGATCGTGTTGGCGTTGAACACCGGGGGTGAACCGACGTTCGACGGCGCGGTGGCGCTGCCCGCGCTGGCCGCGCCGCCGCCGGCGGCGGGCGCGCTGCTGCCGCCGGGCGCCTGCTCGGGCGAGAAGATGCCGCCGAGCGCGTAGTCGGTGAGGTTCAGACCGAAGCGCTTGGCCCGTTCGCGGCTGACCTCGAGGATCTGCACGTCGATAATCACCTCGGCCCGCGGCTTGTCGTTGATCTTGATCACCTGTTCGATGATTTCGGCGACCGGCGCAGACGCGCGCACGGTGATGGTGTTGGCGGTCTTGTTGGCCGCGATGCGCGGCTGGATCGCCATCTGCGGCGCCAGGATCACGGTGTTCACGAGCTGTGCCAGCTCGGTGGCGTCGGCGTGCGAGATGAAGAACGTCTTGATGACCTGCTCTTCGTACTGCTGGCGCTTGGCGGTGTTGTCGGTGGCGATGATGATGGTGCGCTCGTTCAGCACCTTGTAGAAGATCTGATTGGCCAGCATCACCTGCTGCAGCGCCTCGTTGAGCGTGACGCCTTCGAGCTGGACGGTGACGCTGCGATCCTGGAAGTCGCGGTCGTAGGTGACGTTGATGCCGGTGGAGCTGCCGATGAAGGTCAGCAGATCGCGCAGACTGGTATTCGAGAAGCGCAGGTTGAGCGGCTCTTTGGAGGTTGGGTTGAGTACCGGCTCCTGCGAGTTCTTGCGCGCCTGCTCGCGCATTGCCTCGATCGGCGGACGCGGGCGCGCGGCCTCGAGGCGCTGGCGCAGATCGCGGTCGAGCTCGGCGGCCCGGGCCGCAATCGACCGGTTCGAGGGATCGAATTCACCGGCCTTGCGGTACTCGCGCAGCGCCTCGTCGGGCTGGCCGGCCGTTTCGAAGGCCCGGGCACGGGCCACGTGTGCGCCACCGGCCTCCTGCATGGCGCGTTCGAGCGCGATCTTGTATTCCGGCTTGTCGGGCGCGCCCTGCAGCGCCTGCCGGTAGTATTCGACGGCCTCGTCCCACTGCTGGGCGTGCGCCGCACGCTGGCCACGCGTGTACGAACGGCTGGCGCCGCACCCGGCGAGCACGAGAGCCGTCAGCACTACGGCGATGGCCTTCCCCACTCCTGATCTCACACGCGCTCTCCAGCTCTCCGCGCTACTGCCCGGTCAGACGCAGCGTCTGCCGGCCGCGCCCGTCGGCGTAGGCGATCTCGATCGAATCCGGCCCAATCGACAGAATTCTGAATCGTCCGTCGATGATAGCCCCTTGGGTGCCGTGCACCACGAGGCCCTTGCTGTCGCTCAGCACGGCCAGGCGGCGCGCGCCGGAGGCGTCTTCGACCAGGCCGATGAACTTGAACGGGATCGGCGGCAACGGCGGCGGTCCCGGCGGCAGCGACGGCATGATCGGCGGCCCGGGTGCCACGTTGCCGCTCGAGTGCGGCCGCGCCGGGCCCGTGGCACTGGTCGCGCGCACGCCGAACACGAACGGATTGCGCGCGGCCTCTTCGGGGGCGGTCCTGGCTCCGGCGAGCGCCTCGAGCTGCACGTCCACGGGTGTCACCGGCGCGACCGCCGCGCCGACCCGGCGAGCGCCGGCGGCCGCGGCCGCCGGCGCATCGGGGGGCACGGCGCCGAGGTAGCGCCACGCGCCGATCACGACCAGGGCGCCCACCAACCCCATCAGCACCTGGCGTTGACGCTCAGCGGACACCAGGAGTGGCCTTGTAGTAGGTGGACACGACCAGCGTGAAGTCGAGCGGCGCCGAGGTGTCTTCCCCCTCGGACAACACAATCGAGTCGACCACCACGAAGTCGTCGGCGGTCTCGAGTTCGTAGAGAAAATCGCGCACGTCGTCGTAGCGGCCCACCAGCTCGATGCTGGCCTGGAGCCGCGCCAGGGCGCTGCCTTTGAGATTCTCGGGCGCCACCGCGCTGCGCGTGAAGGTGATCTGGTGGGTGCGCGCCAACTGCGCGACGCGCAGTTGCAGCAGCCGCCGAGCCGCGGCGATGTCCTCCGGCAGCACGTCGCGGTAGAAGACACTCAACTCGCGCGTCGCGGTGTCGCGACCGTCGCGCGCGGTGGTCGCGGCCGTCAACTCGGCTGCCGCGGCGTCGGCATCGAGCGTGGCCGCCGAGGCTCGCAGGTCGGCCGATCGCACCGAGCGCGACATCGGCAGCACCCCGGCCACCACGGCCACGGCATTGACGGCCAGCAGCACGGCGAGCGGCCAAATCCACGCGCGATGCTCACGCAGCACCCGGCGCAGAATGACACCGCGAGACCCGGTCATCGCCCTCCCTCGGCGCCCACGCCCGTCGCGTCCGCGCTCTTGGATTCTGACGCCGCCGACCCCGGGTTGGCCGCGTGCCGGTAGTAGCCCTGCAGATTCGAGGCAATCGTGCCGTCCTCGAGCGTCTCGTCCGAGCGCGAGAGCACGCCGCTGAAGGCCCCGGTCGCCTCGAGACGTTCGATGAACGCGTCGAGGTCCTCGATCCGGCGCGAGACCACGGTGAGCGCCACCATCAAGCGGCCCTTGTCGTCGGCCTGCGGCTGCACCTGCACGAGCCGCACGTCGGCGGGCAGCGTCGCTTCGAACTGGTTGAAGAGTTCGGTCCAGGAAAAGGTGCGCTGCTGGATGAGCTGATTGGCCTCGGTGGCCGACTGCGCCACGCTCTGCAGTTGCGCGGCATCGAGCCCGCGGCGCACGCGGTCGGCGTCGGTGCGGGCCGCGGCTGCGCGCAAGCCCTCGCTGCGTACGCGCTCACCGAGCATCGCGCCCTGCTGCGACAGACTCATCACCGTGGTCACGTTCACGGCCGCCCACGCCGCGGCGCCGGCCAGCGCCACGATGAGCACGCCGCGCACGAGCCGCTCATTGTAGAAGGGCCGGGTCGCGAGATTGCCGGTCAGCATGACTAGGCCGCCGCGCTTTCCCTGAGCAGGATGCCGATGCTCGGGGCCAACGCGTCGGCCAGGGCCGGCGCCATGGCCGAGCGATCGGCGGGCGGCGCCGCCTGAAACGGATCCACCGCCGACACCTCGAGCGCGAGACGCGCGGAGAGCTCCTGGCGAAGCTGCTCGGCACCGGCCGCGGTCGAGCCGCCCGCCAGCAGCACGCGGGTGAACTGGCGCCCCTGCAGACGGTCTTCGTAGAACATCGCCGTCTGGTGCACCAGGTCGGCGACCGACCCCTCCGATTCCTCGCCGCGCGTGCGGTAGAAGATCAACTGCCCGTCGCGCAACACTGCCAGGCTCACGTAGGTGGCGGCGGCGTGCACGAGCAGCCAGTCCCCGGCCACCGGCCGGCCCGCGGCCAGCACCGCGTTCACCACGTTGAAGGTCGAGAGATCGACGACCCCGGCATGCGCTCCGGCCAGCTCACAGGCGTGCTCGTACTGGGCGACCACGTCGCGGCGCGCGACCGTGACGATGAACTCGTGGCCACCCGCGCTCGCGGCGCCAGGCGTATGGCTGATCACGGCTTCGTCCATCGAGAACGGCGTGGTCTTCTTCACCTGCCACTTGATCAGCTCGTGGAGGTCGGCGGCCCGGGTGGGCACCGACTCGAATTTCACGATGCTGACGCGGGCAATCGAGTCGGGCACGACCAGGCAGACCCCGTTCGGACGAACGCCAGCCGCGGCGGCCGCGCGCCCGATGGCCGCCGCCACGAGCGGGACGTCGGCCATGTTGGGCGCGCCGAGCGCGCCGGTGATGGCGCCCGGCGGCAGCGTCTCGACGCCGTGCCCGGCCAGGGTGGCCGTGCCGGCCCGCCGCTCGACACGCACCACCGCGACACGTCCGGGCGCGAGGTCGACGGCCACGCCTGGAGGCGCCTGCTGGAGGAACGACGGGAGGTTCATTCGACGAAAGTCACCTTGTTGATCTCACGCAGGGTCGTGAGGCCCAGCATGACACGCTCCACGGCCGATTCCCGCAGGAAGCGCATGCCCTGCTCCTTGGCCGCGCGTTTGAGCTCCGAGATCGGCCGCCGCTCGAGAATCAGCTCGCGCACGTGGTCGGTCAGATCGAGCAGCTCGCAAATCGCCATGCGACCCTTGAAGCCCGTGCCGCCGCACTCCACGCAGCCCACGCCTTCGTAAAAGGTATGGGTGTCAGCCAGGGCCGGATCCATCGCCGATTCAATCAGCAGCTCCCGGGTGATCGCGACGGGCTGGCGGCACTTCTCGCAGATCTTGCGCACCAGCCGCTGCGCCATCACGCAGTTGAGCGCCGAGACGAACTGATACGGCTCGACGCCCATGTTGAGGAAGCGGCCGAGCACGTCGAACACGTTGTTGGCATGCACCGTGGTGAACACCAGGTGGCCGGTGAGCGCCGACTGGATGGCGATCTGCGCCGTCTCCGGATCGCGAATCTCGCCGACCATGATCTTGTCGGGGTCGTGGCGCAGGATCGAGCGCAGGCCGCGCGCGAAGGTGAGCCCCTTCTTCTCGTTGATCGGGATCTGGGTGATGCCCTTCAGCTGGTACTCGACTGGATCTTCGATGGTGATGATCTTGTCTTCGATCGAGCGGATCTCGGCGAGCGCGCCGTAGAGCGTGGTGGTCTTGCCCGAGCCAGTGGGACCGGTCACGAGCACCATGCCGTAGGGCTCGCGGATGTACTTGCGGAAGCGCCGCAGCTCGAGTTCGGGGAAGCCCAGGATGTCGAGCCGCAGCTCGGTGAACTGCTCGCTGATCGACTGCTTGTCGAGGATGCGGATGACCGAGTCCTCGCCGTGCGCGCTCGGCATGATCGAGACGCGGAAGTCGATGGTCTTGCCGCGCACGCGCAGGCGGAAGCGGCCGTCCTGCGGCACGCGCTTCTCGGCGATGTCCAGTTCGGCCATCACCTTGATGCGCGAGATGATCGCGCTGTGCGAGGCCTTGGCAATCGGCCGGCTGGCCGGCTGCAGCACGCCGTCGATGCGGTACTTCACGACCACCGCGTCGTCCTGCGTCTCGATGTGGATGTCGCTTGCGCGCCGCTGAATGGCCGTGAACACCATCGCATCGACCATGCGGATGATCGGGCTGTGGTCGCTCGTGAGGCGTTCAACCGTGAGGTCTTCGCTCGAGTCCTCGTCTTTGAGGACCTGGATGAAGTCTTCGGTGGCGTCGTCGAGCACGCGCTGCGAGCTCTCGCTCTTCTTGAGGATGCCCTCGATGGCGGAGCGGGCGCCGACCATGACCCGCACCGGCGTGCCGAGCAACACCGCCAGCTCGTCGATCATCGTCAGGTCGGTCGGGTCCGACACCACGATCACGAGCGCCCGGCCGTCCCGCTTGAACGGCACGAAGCCGTAGCGCAACATCAGCTCGGCGGGAATGCCGCGGAACAGTTCCTGGTCGATCCGGAACAGGCCCATGTCGAGGAAGTCGAGCCGGTAGCGCCCGGCCAGCCGGCGCGCGTGCGCTTCTTCGGCGATGCGCGCATCGGCCGGCACGGCCGGAGCGAACTCGTCGGCGACCAGTGCCTCGGGGTCGAATCCTTCGACGGGCGGTGTGGAATCCATCACTATGCGCGTCCTATCGGCCAACCACCGACGACAACTCGAAGAGCGGCATGTAGAGCGCCAGCACGACGCCAGCAATCACGATGCCCATGAACACGAGCATGACCGGCTCCACGAGCGTGACGAACCGGGCCACTTCCGTCTCGACGTCCTCGTCGTAGAAATCGGCGAGTGAGGTGAGCATCTCCTGCAAGGCGCCGGTCGACTCGCCCACCTCGATCATCTTGATCGCCACGTCGGGCATCACGCGCCGCTCGAGCAGCGTCGCGGCGAAGCCCTTGCCCTCGCGTACCTGGTCGGCCACGATGCGCAGCTCCTCGCCCATGAAGCGGTTGCCGGTCGAGGCGGCCGCCGTGTCGAGCGCGTTGACCAGCGGAATGCCGCCGCCGACCAGCGCCGCCAGCGTGCGGGCAATCTGCGAGGTGGCGAACTTGTGCGCGATCGCGCCGACCTTGGGCAGGCGCAGCAGCCAGCGGTCGAAGCGGGCGCGCTGGCCGGGCCGCTTCACCCACGAGGAAAACGCCACGCCGCCGCCGCCGAGCAACACCACCAACAGCAGCAGGTTGCCGCGCACCACGTCCGAGATCGCAATGATGACCCGGGTGACCAGCGGCAGTTCCTGGTTGAAGCTCGCGTAGAAGCCGGAGAAGGCCGGCACCACCTTCACGACGATGATGCCGACCAGCAGGACGGCCAGCACGGTGAGGATGGCCGGATACAACATGGCCGACAGCGTCTTCTTGCGCACCGTGTCGATCACCTTGGAGTAGGTCACGAAACGCCGCAGCACGGTGTCGAGCGAGCCGCTGCGCTCGCCCGCCACGAGCGATGCCGTGTACACGCCCGGAAACAGACCGGCGTGGGCGGTGAAGGCCTCGGAGAGCGCCGCGCCACCGCGCACCTTTTCATGTACGTCGTCGAGCACGGCCTTGAACACCGGATTGCTGAGCCGCTGACGCAGGATGTCGAGCGACTGCACGAGCGGCATGCCGGCCTTGAGCAACGTCGCCAGTTCCTGGTTGAAGATCAGGAACTCGTCGCGCGGGATCCGGCGCCGGCCGAGGCTGATGCCCTGCACGCCGCCGCGCGCCACGAGCGAGAGCACATGCAGGCCCTTTTCTTCGAGCTCGCGGCGCAGGTGGGCTTCACTCGGGGCAATATAAATGCCCTCGATTACCTGGCCTGCGGAGGTGCCGAGCCTGCAGCGGAACTCCATGCGTGAAGCGCCGCTACGACCCGTGCGGCTGTACGAACGCGTGGAACACGCGGGCGCCGAGTTCGCGCGGGTCGCTCGACTGCGCGCCGGGCTCGAGTGCGGGCACGAAGGTCTGGTCGACCACGAGCCTCAGCTCGACCATGTCGCCGCCGCCCATGGCGGCCGCCGGGAGCGGAATCTTCTGCACCGGGCCGTCGGCGCCGAGGGCCACGGTGGCCAGCACTTGATCGCCGAGCCGGAGCTCGACCTTCGTGGCAGCCGTGGCGGCCTTGCCGGGATTGTCCGCCTGGAAGAACAACACCGCGTCGCGGCGGGGATTGCGGAAGGCCAGCGTGGCCTCCTTCTTGGTCCACTGCCACTCGACCATCGAATTGTCGGCGGCCGCTTCCACGGGGTGCCAGCCGTCCTTGAAAATCAAGAAGATGTTCTCGGTTTGCGGCAGCACTTCGAACTGCGCGGCTTCGTAGGCCCGGCCTCCGGCATCGGTGCCGGTGAACTTCACGCGGTCACCCGAGGCGGGGTCGTAGAGCCCGGCCACAATCGTGGCCTGGCCCACGTAGTTGTAGACGGGTGCGAACACGGTTCGCGTGTATTCGACGGTCTGGCCCGGCTTCCAACTGGCCGTGGCCGTCGGCGGGTCGTGGTCGTCGGTCCACATCTGCTCGCCGTCGGCGTCCATGAAGTGAACGAATACCTTGCGGGCGCCCAAGCTGGTCGCGTCGCCCGCGAGCGTGAATTTGTAGGTGATATCGACCGGGCTGCCGAGGGCCACCCGGGGCCGTGACAGCGACACGGCGACCGAGCCTTGCGCAGGTGTAGTGTCGGGCGACGGGCCGCAGGCCGCCGCCAGGGCGCACAGGGAGACGATGACCCCGGCGCGTCGTGCCGTCATGAAGGTATGCATAGCCTTGTGAACCCACATGATAGCGTCTCCAGCACGACAGCGCTACCGGCGGTCGCCCGGACTTGTGGTACAGTTCCGCGCCTGACGGCCCTCGCCGTCGCCAGCCCATGGACAACGGACACGACGCGCTCGGCATGGTCGAGACCCGAGGCTTCATCGGGTCGGTGGAAGCCGCCGACGCGATGGTCAAGACGGCCAATGTCGTGCTCGTCGGCACCGAATACATCGGCGCGGGCTACGTCACGGTGCTGGTGCGCGGCGACGTGGGCTCGGTCAAGGCCGCCACCGATGCCGGCGCCGCGGCCGCCCGCCGGGTCGGCGAGCTGGTGTCGGTGCACGTGATCCCCCGGCCGCACCCCGACGTCGAACGTCTCCTCCCCGTGGCCTAGGACGCCGAGCCGGCGCCGATGGCCTCTGACACGAACGCGGCCCTCACCCCACGCGACCACGCCTCCATCGCCGAGGCGCAGACGCTGGCGCGCCGCGCTCGCGCCGCCCAGCGCCTGCTCGCGGAGTTGTCCCAGACGCAGATCGACGCGATCGTCGACGCCATGGCCGCCGCCGCGCTGGCCGAAGCCGAGCCGCTTGCGCGCCTCGCGTGCGACGACACCGGCTACGGCGTGGTCGCCGATAAGCGCGAGAAGAACCTGTTTGCCGCGCGCGACGTGCACGCCTTCATCCGGCCCATGAAGACGGTCGGCGTCGTGGCGCGCCACGAGGACCGCCGCGTGATCGAGATCGCCGAGCCATTCGGCGTGGTCGCGGCCATCGTGCCGTCCACCAATCCCACCTCGACCACGATTTACAAGCTGCTCATCAGCATCAAGGCCCGCTGCGCGGTGGTGATCAGTCCACACCCGTCGGCGGCGCGATGCATCACGCGCACGGCCGAGCTCATGACCGACGCCGGCCGCCTCGCCGGGTTGCCCGACGGCGCGATCGGCTGGATGACGTCGGTGTCGCTGCCGGGCACGCAGGCGCTGATGCGGGCGCGCGAGGTGGCAGTCATTCTGGCCACCGGCGGCTTGGGGCTCGTACGCGCCGCCTACTCGGCCGGCAAACCGGCCTACGGCGTGGGGCCCGGCAACGCCCCATGCTACGTCGAAGCCTCGGCGGATATCGCCAAGGCCGCTGACGACATCCTGGCCGGCAAGAGCTTCGACCACGGCGTGCTCTGTTCGTCGCCGAATTCGGTGGTGGTCGACGTGGCCGTCGCGCCGGCCTTGAAGGCGGCGTTCCAGAGCGGTGGCGGCCACTTCCTGTCCCCGGCCGAAACCGAGCGACTGGGGCGCGCGCTCGTGAGCCCGATGCGCCTGCCCAATCCGGCCTTCGTCGGCAAGTCGGCCCTGCACATCGCGGCGCAAGTGGGGATCACGGCACCGGCCGGCACGCGCGTGCTGATTGCGCCGCTCGCCGGGGTAGGCCGCGACCATCCGCTCTCGATCGAGAAGCTGTGCCCGGTGCTGTCGTACTACGAAGTGGCCGACTGGCGCGAAGGCTGCGAGCGCGCCCGGCAGATCCTGCAGTACGGCGGCATGGGCCACACCATGTCGATTCATTCCCGCGACGAACAGGTCATCCTGGAGTTCGGCCTGCACAAGCCGGCCTTCCGCATCTGCGTCAACACCCCGACGACCTTTGGGTCGATCGGGCTCACGACCGGTCTCGATCCCGCCATGACCCTGGGCTGCGGCGGCTACGGCGGCAACATCACCTCCGACAACATCACGCCGCGCCATCTGTTGAACATCAAGCGCCTGGCCTACGAGGTGCGGCCGCGTGGCGCGCGCCCGGCGGCCGCCACCGCGCCCGCGGCGGGCGCGGCGCCGGCGCTGCGTCCAGATGTGCCCGCGCTGCCGCAGGCGCCCCACCGCGCGGTGCCCGGCGGCGTGTCCACCGACCAAGTCACCGCCAGCATCGACCGTTATCTCGGACCGCTGGGACCGGGCGGCGGGACCGCGTCACGCACACCGGCCACCGCACCACCGCCAGGTCCGCCGGCGGCGTTCGTCTGCGAAGACGACGTGCGCGCGGCCGTGCGGGCTGGCGCCTGCATTCTCGTGGGCCCGCGCACCATCGTGACCCCCTCGGCGCGTGATGCCGCCGCGGCCGCCGAGGTGTTCGTGTGGCTCTCCGGCGCCGCACGGTAACCCGCGCATCCGCTTGCAGTTGCAAGCAGCTCGTCCGGTCCCCGGGGTGCGATTGACCGTGCGTGGGTCGGCGTGCTAGCGTCACACCCCTGACCGGCATGCGACGCACCCTGCTCTTCTCGCTCGTGCTCCCGCTGACCGCGGCGTGCGCGGCCAACCGGCCGCCCGTCGTCGCGACGGCGTCGGCACCGGTGCTGCAGGCGCGCAGCCCGCAACCCCCGCCGGCTCCGGTCGATCCGGTCATCGCCATCATGGCCACCGCCGAAGCGTCGTTCGAACACGGCCGCGCCGAGGTCGAACAAGGCCACCTGCGCGAGGCCCGCGTGGCCTTCGACCACGCCCTCGATGCGCTCATGGCCGTGCCCGGCGGCGCCCGCGGCGATGCGCGGGTCAGCGCCGCGCTCGATGCCCTCATCGACCGGATCAGCGCCCTGGAACTTTCGGCCCTGGCGCGCGGTGATGGCTTCACCGAAACCGCCTCCGAACCCGCCACCATCGACACGCTCTTGTCGCTGCCTCCGGCCGAGGCCGAAGCCGCGCCCGCGCCCGAAGTGGCCGCCACGGTCCGTGACGACCTCGCCACGACGGCGCACGACATCCCGATCCCGATGAACGACCGCGTGCTCCGCTTCGTGGAACTCTTCCAGGGCCGGCTCCGCGGCTTCCTCACCGACGGTCTCGCGCGCGGCGCGCAGTACATGCCGATGATCCAAGCGGTCTTCAAGGACGCGGGACTGCCGCTCGACCTGGCCTTTGTGCCACTCGTCGAGAGCGCCTTCAAGCCGACCGCCCTGTCGCGCGCAAGCGCACGCGGCGTCTGGCAGTTCATGCGCGGCACGGGCACGGAGAACGGGCTGAAGCACGACTGGTTCATCGACGAACGCGCTGACCCTGAGAAGGCCACGCGCGCCGCCGCGAAGTACCTCAAGTCGCTGCACCGCACCTTCGACGACTGGCATCTGGCGCTCGCCTCGTACAACGGCGGTCCCGGGCGCGTGCAGCGCGCCGTGCAGCGCTCTGGGCTCGATGACTTCTGGGAGCTGAGCGCCTCGACCAAGCATCTGCCGCGCGAGACCCGCGACTACGTGCCGATGATCCTGGCCGCGACGATCATCGCGCGAAATCCCGCAAAGTACGGCTTCGACGTGCCGGCCATGTCGCCAGTGGCCGCCGACGTGGTGACGCTCTCGTCCCCAGCCGACCTGCGCCGCGTGGCCGAGTGGGCCGGCGTCTCGGCCGAAGACATCCGCGCGCTCAACCCGGAACTGCGCCGATGGACGACGCCGGTGCGGCAGCGCGACTATCAGTTGCGGGTGCCCATGGGCACGGCCGCGCTCGTGCTCGAGGCGCAACACGGCTCGGCGCCCGACGAGGTCGCGTCGCTGCAGTATCACACCGTGCGGAAGGGCGAATCGCTGCCGACGATTGCGCGCCGCCTGCGCGTGTCGCGGGCGGATCTGGCAGACGCCAACTACCTCGGCGCCTCGGCCCGTGTGAAGCCCGGCCAGAAGCTGCTCGTGCCCCGCGCGCCGTCACCGGCGTTGCTCGCCGGCCGGCCCGCCGCGATCGCCGCCGGCACCACGGCCAACGCCCGCACCGTCGCCACGCGCGCCGACGACCGCGACGACGAGCCCACGCGGCTGGTCTACCGAGTGCGCAAGGGCGACACGCTGTCTGGGATCGCCCGCCGCCACGGCGTGAGCGTCGAGAACCTGCGCGCCTGGAACCGGCTGCGCGGGTCGGCCATCGGCGTGGGCGACCGGCTGCAGATTCATACGGCGCGCGCCACCAGCGCGCAATAGCGCGGCGCCCTCGCGCGCAGGTTCTGCGTTCCCCTGCCTGCGCCGGCGGCGCAGGTTTCGCGCTCTAGCGTGAGCCACCCACAGTTTCGCCCGCAATTCTGCACGCCCGCGGCTGGCACCGGCCTTGGAGAGAGCACGGCGTGTTCGCCCACGTGCAAAGCGCGGCGCTCCGTGGCATCGACGCCTTTCCTGTGGCGGTCGAGGTCGACGTGTCGTTCGGCTTGCCCCTGTTCGCGATGGTCGGGCTGCCCGATGCGAGCGTGCGCGAGAGCCGCGATCGCGTGCGCGCGGCGATCCGCAACTCGGGTTTCGACTTCCCTGACCACCGCATCACCGTGAATCTCGCGCCGGCCGACGTGCGCAAGGCGGGCGCCTCATTCGATCTGCCAATCGCCATCGCCATCCTCGCGGCCACCGGCGTCGTGCCGCGTCACGACGGCCGGTCGCTGGCGGTCGTTGGCGAGCTGTCGCTCGACGGCGCCGTGCTGGCCACGCGGGGCGTGCTCCCGGTAGCGATCGGGCTACGGCGTCAGGGCATCGACGCGTTGCTGCTGCCGCATGGCAACGCGGCCGAGGCGGCGGTCGTGGCCGGCCTTACTGTGCTTCCCGTACGCACGTTGGCGGACGCCGTCGCGTGCCTGCAGCAGCCGCCCGAGGCGTGGCCCCCACCGTCGGTGCCGAGGATGCCGGCCGCGACGCCGGCCGATGCCGACATCGACTTGAGTGATGTGCGAGGACAGGCGACGGCGCGCCGGGCGCTCGAGGTGGCGGCGGCTGGCGGGCATCACCTGCTTTTCGTCGGCCCGCCCGGCGCCGGCAAGACGATGCTCGCGCGCCGCATGCCGGGGGTGCTGCCGCCGCTCTCGTTCGACGAGGCGTTGGAGGTGACGGCCGTGCACTCCGTGGCCGGGCTGCTCCCGCCCGGCACGGGGCTGCTTGGCACGCGACCGTTCCGCGCGCCCCACCACAGCGCCTCCGAGGCCGCCCTGGTCGGGGGCGGCAGCGCGCCGCGGCCCGGTGACGTGACCCTCGCGCACCACGGCGTGCTCTTCCTCGACGAGCTCCCCGAATTCGGACGGCGCGTGCTCGAGTCGCTCCGTCAGCCACTCGAAGAAGGCCAGGTGCGCATTTCGCGCGCGGCGGGCACGGTGGCCTTCCCCGCCGCCTTCACCCTGGTGGCGGCGATGAACCCGTGCCCGTGCGGCTTTGCCGGTCACGGCACACGGCCCTGCCGCTGCACGCCGCTGGCCGTGCAGCACTATCACGACCGCGTGTCGGGTCCCCTGCGCGATCGACTCGACCTGACCGTCACGCTGGCGCCCGTGCCCTTCGACACGCTCACGGCCAGCGTGTCCGGTGAGTCGTCCGCCGCGGTACGTGCCCGGGTCGAGCAGGCCCGTGCGAAGCAGCTCGCCCGGGCCGCTCCAGGCATCGCGTCGCTCAACAACAGGCTCAGCCTTCGCGCCCTCGACGGCGTCGTCCAGCTCGACCGGGACGGGCGTGCCCGGCTCGCGGCGGCGGCAGGCCGGCTCCGCCTGAGTGGACGCGCGGTGCACCGCGTGCTGCGCGTGGCGCGCACGGTGGCCGACCTCGAGGGCAGCACGGGCGTACGGGACGAACACCTGCTCGAGGCCCTGCAGTTTCGCGACGCCGCACCGACCGAGTCCCGGTGACGGATGAGATCCGGGCAGGCGTGATCATTCGCTCGATTTTCGTCTGGCGCGATCCTGGTCTGGACTTCCTGACCGCCCGGCAGGTATCCTGGGCGGATTGCGTCGGGCCAGAGGTTCTGGCCAGGCGTCAATACCCAAGTAACGGATGCCCTCCACGCGATACACGATCCTGCTCGCCGACCGCCAGTCCGGCGTCGTTCGGCGCTTCACCGTCGGGCTGCGCCCGGCGCTGATCGTGATCACGAGTGTCATCACCCTGCCTGTGCTCGTCGGCATGGGCGCGGCCTGGAAGGCGCGCGCCGACGTCGCCGACCTGTTCGCCTCCCAAGCCACGCTCGAACTGGAACTCTCGAGCTACCGCGGCGCTACGGAAGCGCTCACCGGACAAATCCAAGGCCTGCAGACCGCCCTCGACGACCTGGGTGGACGCGCGGCCCTCGACCCGGCCCTGCGGTCGGCCATGGACAAGCTGCCCGCCATCGTGAAATCGCGGGCGATGGGCGGCGGCAGCCCGGCCGGCTCTGCCGGCCTCGCCATGCTGCCGAGCCTGAACTCGCCGGAAGACACCTTCGGCCTCCTGCGTGACCTGCTGCAGGGCCTCGAAAGCCGGCTCGAATCGGTGCAGTCGGGCGTCGACAAGCGCAATGCCCTGGCTGCCGCCACGCCGTCGATCTGGCCGGCCGCCGGCTGGCTCACCTCCGCCATGGGCGCGCGCCGCGATCCGTTCACCGGCGGCGCCGACTTCCATCCCGGTCTCGACATCTCGGCCGACCGCGGCTCGCCGGTCTTCGCCACCGCCGACGGCACCGTCGTGCACGCCAGCGCGTTCAGCGACTACGGCAATCTCATTCGTATCGACCACGGCTTCGGCCTCGAATCGCGCTACGGCCACCTCTCGAAGTTCGACGTCGAGGTGGGCAGCAAGGTGAAGCGCGGCGATCTCATCGGCAAGGTCGGCGCCACGGGGCGCGCCACGGGGCCCCATCTGCACTACGAGGTGCGGGTCAACGACCGGCTGCTGAACCCGCTGCAGTTCCTGTTGAAGAGTGCCCGCCAGACCGGTGGCGACTGACCCGCCCACCCCGCGCCCTTCCTTGACGGTCTCCGCCGTCACCGATAACATTCTCCTAAATCTCCAGGCACGTGTCAGCCCCGCATGGTCGGTAATCTACTCGCCAAGGTCTTCGGCACCCAGAACGACCGCGATCTGAAGCGGCTCGGTCCGCTCGTGGTGCGCATCGCCGAGCTCGAACCCGCCATGCGCGAGCTGTCGGACGACGCCTTGCGGGCGACCACCGGCGCATTCCGCGCGCGCGCGGTCGGCGGCGAACCGCTCGACAGCCTGCTGCCCGAGGCGTTCGCGCTCGTCCGCGAGGCCGGCAAGCGCGTGCTCAACATGCGCCACTACGACGTGCAGCTCATCGGCGGCATGGTGCTGCACCAGGGCAAGATTGGCGAGATGAAGACGGGCGAGGGCAAGACCCTCATGGCCACCCTGCCCGCCTATCTCAACGCGCTCGGCGGCAAAAGCGTGCACGTCGTGACCGTCAACGACTACCTGGCGCGCCGCGACGCCGAGTGGATGGGCCGCATCTACCGCTTCCTCGGGCTCACCGTCGGCGTGATCCAGCACGACCTGAACGACGAGCAGCGTCAGGCCGCCTATGGCTGCGACATCACCTACGGCACCAACAACGAGTTCGGCTTCGACTACCTGCGCGACAACATGAAGTTCGACCTGTCGCGCATGGTGCAACGCGGCCACAACTTCGCGATCGTCGACGAAGTCGACAGCATCCTCATCGACGAAGCGCGCACACCGCTCATCATCTCGGGCCCGGCCGAGGAATCGAACGACCTCTACTACGAGGTCGATCGCATCATCCCGTCGCTCACGCGCGGCCTGGTGCACCAGGGCCAGGTGAAGACCGAAGACCGCGAGCGCATGGAGGCGTCGGGCGACTACACGGTCGACGAGAAGGGCAAGACCGTCACGCTCACCGAGGCCGGCATCGCGCACGCCGAACAGCTCCTGACCCACCGGCTCCAGCCCGGTGGCCTCTACGACCCGATCAACATGCCGCTGCTGCACCACGTGCAGCAGGGTCTGCGCGCGCACACCCACTACCGCCTCGACGTCGAATACATGATCAAGGACGGCCAGGTGGTGATCGTCGACGAGTTCACCGGCCGCCTGATGCCGGGACGTCGCTGGAGCGACGGCCTGCACCAGGCCGTGGAAGCCAAGGAAGGTGTGAAGATCGAGCGCGAGAACCAGACGCTCGCCACCATCACCTTCCAGAACTACTTCCGCAAATACGCCAGGCTCTCGGGCATGACCGGCACGGCCGAAACCGAGGCGCCCGAGTTCAACAAGATCTACAAGCTCGACGTGATGGTGATTCCCACCAACAAGGCGATGCGCCGGATCGAGGAGCCCGACCTGGTCTACCGCACGGCGGCCGAGAAATACGACGCCATCGTCGCCGACATCGTCGAGCAGCAGAAGAAGGGCCGGCCGGTGCTGGTCGGCACGGTCAGCATCGAGAAGTCCGAGAAGATCTCGACCATGCTGAAACGGCGCGGCCTCAAGCACGTGGTGCTGAACGCCAAGTACCACGCGCAGGAAGCCGAGATCGTCGCGCAGGCCGGCCGCCTGGGCATGGTCACGATCGCCACCAACATGGCGGGCCGCGGCACCGACATCCTGCTCGGCGGCAGCCCCGACCACATGGCTCGCCAGCAGTGCCTGGCCGAGGGCGTGGCGCAGGTGCTCGAACGCGGCGAGGAGCGCTTCGTTGACGACGACGACTCGGTCTACTTCTCGCAGGGCGACAACTATCGCGTGCCGCGCCCCGACTGGGAGCGCATCTTCAGGCACTTCAAGGCGCAGTGCGATGCCGAGCATGACGAGGTCATCGCCCAGGGCGGCCTGCACATCCTCGGCACCGAGCGGCACGAGGCGCGGCGCATCGACAACCAGTTGCGCGGCCGCGCCGGCCGTCAGGGCGACCCGGGCAGTTCGCGCTTCTACCTGTCGCTCGAAGACGACCTGATGCGCATCTTCGGCTCCGACCGCATCTCCGGTTTGATGCAGAAGCTCGGCATGGAAGAAGGCGTGCCGATCGAGCACGGCATGGTCAGCCGCGCCATCGAGCGCGCGCAGAAACAGGTCGAGGCGCAGAACTTCGCGGTGCGCAAGCACCTGCTCGAATACGACGACGTCATGAACAAGCAGCGCGAGAGCGTCTACACGCTCCGGCGCGAGGTGCTCGAAGGGGTCGTGCGCGTCACCGAAGAAGAGACCTCCGACACGCGCGGCTATCTGCTGGCCACGGCCGAGGATCTGATCGACGACAAGGTCAACCTCTACTTCGCCAAGGACGCCGACCCCGACACCTGGGACATCGAGGCGCTGCGCCGCGAGTTGTCCGAGCTGTTTGCGCTCGACGACAGCGACTTCGCGACCGTGCCGTTCGACCAGGGCCGCAGCGCTGACATCCGCGAGGCGCTGGGGGAGCGCGTGAAGGCGAAGTATCTCGACAAGGAACGCGTCGTGCCCGCCGAGATCCTGCGGCGCGTCGAACGCGATCTGATGCTGCAGATCGTCGACACGCAGTGGAAGGACCATCTCTACTCGCTCGATCACCTGAAGGACGGCATCAGCCTGCGCAGCTACGGCCAGCGCGATCCCCTGGTCGAGTACAAGAAAGAGAGCTATCAGCTCTTCCAGGAGATGCGCAGCCGGGTCGAGGCCGAGATGGTGCGCTACCTGTGGTGGCTGCGTCCGGTCGAAGGCGAACCCGACGCCATCGTGGCGCCGGTGCGGCCCGCGCCCCGCCGGCAGTCGCCGCTCACCTACAGCGGCCCCTCGGATGTGGTTCCGGCCAGCTTCCCGTCGCCGACCCCGAGCGGCGGCTTTCCGCCGCTCGGGGCGGCGCGTCCGGCCCGCACCGGTGGCGACGACGCGCCGATCACGCAGGTGAAGCGCGACGAGCCGAAGATTGGCCGCAACGACCCGTGCCCCTGCGGCAGCGGCAAGAAGTACAAGAAGTGCCACGGCGCCAACTGATGCCCGCTCCAGCTTTCGCCCCGCAGCCCTCTCAACGCCGAAGGCCGACCCGCGTGTCGGCCTTTCGTGCATCTGTCCCGCGAGACGCCCGCCCATGACGCAGCCGCACGCCACCGCCACGCCCAGCCGCGCGTCCCTCGACGCGTCCCTCTCCACCGCCCTCACCTTCGATGACGTGCTGCTCGTGCCGCGCTATTCGAACGTGCTGCCGGCGCAGGTCGACGTGACGACCCGGGTCACCCGGAACATCCCGCTGTTCGTGCCGCTGCTCAGCGCCGCCATGGACACCGTGACCGAGTCGTCGATGGCCATCGCCATGGCGCAGCAAGGCGGCCTCGGCATCATCCACAAGAACCTGTCGATCGAGGACCAGGCGGCGGAAGTGGACCGCGTCAAGCGCTCCGAGAGCGGCATGATCGTCAACCCGATCACGCTCTCGCCCACCCACCGGATCCACGAAGCGCTCGAGCTGATGGCCCACTACCGGATTTCGGGCGTGCCGGTCACCGAGGACGGCAGCAAGGAAGGGCGCCTGGTCGGCATCCTCACCAACCGCGACTTGCGCTTCGAGACCAACACGCAGCAGGCCGTAGCTGACGTGATGACCAAGGAAAATCTCATCACGGTGCCGGTCGGCACGACCCTCGACGGGGCGCGCGAGATCCTGCACCAGAAGAAGGTCGAGAAGCTGCTGGTCGTGGACCACGCCTATCGGCTGAAGGGCCTCATCACCGTCAAGGACATCCAGAAGGCGATCAAGTATCCCAACGCCTGCAAGGACTCGCTCGGCCGCTTGCGCTGCGGCGCGGCCGTGGGCACCGCGCAGAACACGCTCGACCGCGCGGCCGCACTGGTCGAGGCGCACGTCGACGTGCTGGTCGTGGACACGGCTCACGGGCACAGCCAGGGCGTGCTCGACATGGTGCGCGAGCTGCGCCGTCGCTACCCCGAGGTGGACATCGTCGCCGGCAACGTCGCTACCGCCGAAGCCACCGAGGCGCTCATCAAGCTGGGCGTCGACGGGGTGAAGGTCGGCATCGGCGCCGGCTCGATCTGCACGACCCGCATCGTCGCCGGGATCGGCATGCCGATGATCTCGTCGATCTGGGAATGCGCCAACGCGGCCCGGCCCTACGGCGTGCCGGTGATTGCCGACGGCGGCATCCGCTACTCGGGCGACGTCGTCAAGGCGCTCGCCGTCGGCGCCAGCTCGGTGATGATCGGCAATCTGTTTGCCGGCACCGACGAAAGCCCCGGCGAGCTGATCCTCTATCAAGGCCGCAGCTTCAAGGAATACCGGGGCATGGGCTCGATCGGCGCGATGCGCCAGGGCAGCCGCGACCGCTACTTCCAGGACGAGTTCCAGCTCGAGGGCAAGATCAGCGCGACCTCCGAGAAGCTGGTCCCCGAGGGCATCGAGGGCCGCGTGCCGCACAAGGGCAATCTCGCCTCGCTCGTGCACCAGCTGGTGGGCGGTCTGCGTGCCGGCATGGGCTACTGCGGCTGCGGCACCATCGACGACCTGCAGCGCAACGCGCACCTCGTGCGGATCACCCCGGCCGGCCAGCGTGAGAGCCACGTGCACGACGTGACCATTACCAAGGAAGCGCCGAACTACCGCACGGAGTAGCGGCCTGGACTACTTCCCCATGGGCACACGTCGCCGCAGCTCGTCGAAGAAGTTCTGAAGGAACACGACGTGGTGATCCGGCCTGGACGCGGCGCCTGCTTCCAGCGACGCCAGCACCAGGACACGACTGCCGTCAGGTGCGAGGTCCCACTGCGTCCCACCGAGCTTGGCGATCCAGACCCGCGGCCTCTCGGGCACGAAGGTATCGCCCTTCACCGTGTAATGCGCGGCCATGAGCTGGTCGCCCGATTAGTACACGACCTCTCCGTTCTTCGACCAGCGCGGCGAGGTGCCGCCACTGTTCGAGACTTGCCACTTGCCGCCTTGCCCGGACGACGGCGGCGGGAACGGCCGGACATACACTTCGTCCAGCCCCGACTCGTTCGACTCGTACGCCAGCCATCGCCCATCGGGCGAGGACGCCGCCGCCGTTATGTTGGACGCGTTGTCAAGAAAGCGCTCAGGCGTTGTCAGACGCGCCTCCGCTGGTCTGGCGGTAGATCAACGTGCCCGTGCGTGAGACGGCGAACTGAGCCGCTCCCACCTGACTCTGGTAGGCGACGTCGTCCAGGACGGGCACGGCGGTGCCGCGCGTCTCGAATGAGTCGGAGTCGAACCGAATTGCGAACATCGCGGCGTTGACGGCGTAAACCAGGAGCCCGGATCCGGGCGACGTTCGAACGTACCGAGCGGACGCGCCTCCGCGCACCAGCACCTTTCGGCGGTGGTCCGACAACGTGAGGACTTCGATGGTATTTCTTTCCACAGGCCCGGGCATGTCAACCGTCAGCACAATCGCCTTGCCGCCGGGCAGCACCTCTGGGTAGTTCAGGCCCAGTTCTCCGCTCTCGAGTCTCGCGACCGTCTCTGGCTCACCTCCGCCGGCGGCGACTCGCATCAACCCCCGTGAACCGGCACTGACGAAGATGCTGTTGTCCTCGCCCCAGGCTACGCCACGGGAAGCCGCGAAGTTCCCGATTGGCACCGCGGCGCCGCCGTCAACCGAGACCTTGGCCAGCTTGGAGCCGGCGATGAACCCGACCCACTGCCCGTCGGGCGAGAAGAACGGTGAGGCGGCCCCCTCGGTCCCCGGAAGCGCGGTGGCCTTCGGCTGGTCCAGGCGCCGGGTGAAGAGTATCGACGGCGTGCCTGAGGCGTAAACCAGCCGCGTGCCATCGGGCGAGATGACGATGCTGCTCCCTGTGGTACTGGGGGCGGGCAATGACACGTCCGCACCCAGATCCACGTCGAGTCGCATCAGCGGACGATCCGCGGGTTCTTCCCCGCGCCACGGCGCCCAGGACAGCAGAGCCGCGATCAATGCACTGGCCAGTGTCCCGGCCACCGCCCACGGGAGCGCGCGCGCTCCCGCCGATCGCGGCGCGCCCCCGCGTAACGCCGTGCCATCCTCGACACGTGACGGCGCGGTCAACGCCTCCTCGACCTCCAGCCGCGCGGCCGCGGCCGAATCGAGGCGCCGCTTGCGGTCCTTGTCGAGACAGCGCCGCAACAGCCGGCGAATGGCGGCCGGCGTCGCGGGCGGAAGCGCGTTCCAGTCGGGCTCCGTCTTCAGCACCGCCGCGAGCGTGTCGGACACGGTTGCGCCCTGGAACACGCGCGTTCCAGTCAGCATCTCGTAGAGCACGACGCCGTAGGCCCAGAGGTCCGCCCGGGTGTCCACCGCATGGCCGCGGGCCTGCTCCGGCGACATGTACGCCGCCGTGCCGAGAATCACGCCGGCTTGCGTCATGGCCGGACTCGTAATCGTCGGCGACATCGCCGCGGCGACACTCGACGTTCCCGCCGGTTCCATTGCCTTGGCCAGGCCGAAGTCGAGCACCTTCACCGTGCCATCGGGCCGCACCTTGATGTTGGCGGGCTTCAGGTCGCGATGGATGATCCCCTGGTCGTGCGCCGCCTCCAGCGCTTCGGCGATCTGCTGCGCGATGGGCAGCGCCTCGTCGAGCGGCAGGGCGCCCTGCGCGATGCGCTCGGCGACCGTCGGTCCGTCGACCAACTCGAGGATCAGCGCCTTTGTGCTGGCCGCGTCCTCCAGGCCGTGGATTGCGGCGATGTTCGGGTGATTCAGCGAGGCAAGGACCTGCGCCTCACGCTGGAACCGCGCGAGCCGCTCGGGGTCGTTCGCGACCGAGGGCAACAGCACCTTGATCGCCACCTCGCGCCCGAGCTTCGTGTCGCGCGCCCGATAGACCGCGCCCATTCCACCTTCGCCGAGGGCGGACACGATTTCGTATGGACCGAGCCGGGTGCCTGGCGTCAGAGTCGTGGGGGACGCGTGTGAGGGATCTTAGCGCGAGCGGGTCCCCATCCGGGACTAGTCACGAGTGGCCCCGGAGGGCTCACCCACCAGACGCGACGGCCGGCCGTCGATACGAATCTGCCGCACGTCGCCGCCGAGGTCGGAGATGCGTACGACCACCGCGCCTGGCACCTCGTGACTCAATCGCTCGGCCCACTCCACGACCAGCACACCTGCGTCGGCCAGCGCGGGATCGAAGCCGACCTCGTCGAGCTCGATGCGCTCGATGCGGTAGAGATCCAGGTGCACGAGCGGCAGGCGGCCGCCGGTGTATTGGTGGACCAGCGTGAACGTAGGGCTGGTGATCGCGTCAGGGTCGAGACCAAGACCCTCGGCCAGCCCCTTGACGAAGACCGTCTTGCCCGCGCCCAGGTCGCCGTGCAGCAGCACGACGTCGGCCGCGACCAGTGTGGCTGCCAGGGCCGCCGCGGCGGTGCGGGTCGCTGACTCCCCCACCGAGTCGACGACCGTGCGCGCGCGCGGGCCTGGGGCGGTCACTCGGCCTTCGTCGCGACGCGCTCCCGCGCCGTGAGTTCCTGCAGCGCCTCGCCGATGTGGCTCACGATGTCGCCGGCGGTCATCGACACCTCGCCTTCGTCGGCCTCGGCCAGTTCGCCGGCCGCGCCGTGGAGATAGACCGCGAGCTGGCAGGCCGGTCCGGGATCCATGAGCTGCGCCAGCCATGCCGCCACCATGCCCGTGAGCACGTCGCCACTGCCGCCGGTGGCCATGCCTGCGGTGCCCGTGGGGTTCACGAACGCCTGTCCGCCTGGCAGGGCCACGATGGTGCGATAGCCCTTGAGCACCACGCACACCCGGTGACTGGTGGCGAATTCCACAGCCAGGCCGAGCCGATTGGCCTGCACGTCGTCGGTGGCGCAGCCGAGCAGCCGGGCCATCTCACCCGGATGGGGCGTGATGACGATCGGCCGATCCTCGCGGCCGACCAGCACCGCCGCATCGCCGGCGCAGGCATTCAGCGCGTCGGCATCGAGGACGAGCGGCGCGTCGCCACGCTCGATGAGCTCGCGCACGAAGGCCGTCACCGACGGTCCCGTGCCCAGTCCGGGGCCCACCGCCACCACGTCGGCGCCGAGCGCGAACACCTCGCCGGCGGCCTCGCGCGCGCACCGGCCGTCGTGCTCGAGCAGTCCGTGCGTCATGAACTCGACGCCGAGCGCCGCCACGATCGCCTGCACCGAGCCAGGCGTGGCCACCGTGACCCGGCCGGCGCCGGAACGGAGCGCTCCGCGCGCGGCCAGCACCGCGGCCCCGGTCATGCCGCGCGAGCCGCCGACCACGAGCACGCGGCCGAAATCGCCCTTGTGCGCGGCGGGGCCACGCGGCTCGACCAGCGTGCGCACGTAGTCGCGCGTGAGCAGATAGAGCCGCGGACCGTCGGCGTCGGCGATGACCGCGTGCGGAATGCCGATGTCGGCGACCACCACGTCACCGGCCGCATGTTCAGCCGGCGGCAGCACGAGCGGCACCTTCGGCGCGCCGAGGGTCACGGTGATGTCGGCCTGCACCGCCGGTCCGACCAGGTCGTTGGTGTCGGCCGACAGGCCCGACGGCAGATCAATCGCGACCACGGTGGCCGCCGAGGTGTTGAGATCGGCGACGACCGTGTCGTGCAGGCCGGTGAGCGCGCGACTCAGGCCGGTGCCGACGATGGCATCGATGACGATGTCGGCCGAGGTGACCTGTGGCGCGTGCAGTTCCCAGCGCTGCGCGTCGGACACCTCGACGATCGGCACACCCAGCCGGCCGATGATGTCGAGGTTGATGCGCGCATCACCGCGCACGTCGGCGGTGGCGCCGATGACCACGACCGAGACGTCGATGCCGCGCTGGTGCAGGGTGCGCGCGACCACGAATCCGTCGCCGCCGTTGTTCCCAATCCCGCACAGCGCGACGATGCGCCGCGCCGGCAGATCGTCAATCATCGACTCGAGCGCCGCGACCACCTGGCGGCCCGCGTTCTCCATCAGCACGAGCGACGCCAGCCCGAGGTCGTCGATGGTCGCGCGATCGACGGCGCGCATCTGCTTGGCGTTCAGGACACGCATCGGCCGCACGAGCGCGAGTCTAGCATACGGGTCCGCGCCGGCCCGGCTCCTACTCGTAGGCCGCCATCGGCGGGCAGATGCACATCAGATTGCGATCGCCGTAAGGATTGTCGATACGACCCACGCTCGGCCAGAACTTGCTGGCCCTCACCCACGGCAACGGATAGGCCGCCTGCTCGCGCGAGTAGGGATGGCTCCACCGGTCGGCGGTGACCTGCGCCGCGGTGTGCGGCGCATTCTTCAGCACGTTGTCCTTCGCGTCGGCCCGGCCGCTCACGACGTCGTCGATCTCCTGGCGAATGGCCAGCAGCGCGTCGCAGAACCGATCGATCTCCGCCTTGTCTTCACTTTCGGTCGGCTCGATCATGAGCGTGCCGGGCACCGGAAACGACACCGTGGGCGCATGGAAGCCGTAGTCCATCAGACGCTTGGCCACGTCGCCTTCCTCGATGCCGGCGGCCTTGAACGCGCGCAGATCGAAGATCATCTCGTGTGCCACCCGGCCGTTGGGCCGCGTGTAGAGCACGTCGAACTGCCCTTCCAGGCGCGACTTGATGTAGTTGGCGTTCAGGATGGCGTACTTGGTGGCTTCGGTGACCCCGTCGCCGCCGAGCATCTTGATGTAGCCGTATGAGATCAGCAGGATGCTGGCGCTGCCCCAGGGCGCGGCCGACACCGGCAGGATGCCCTTGTCGCCCCCGGTCGTGGCCAGCGGATGTCCGGGCAGATACGGCGCCAGGTGCGCGGCCACGCAGATCGGGCCCATGCCCGGACCGCCGCCGCCATGCGGGATGGAGAAGGTCTTGTGCAGGTTGATGTGGTTGACGTCGGCGCCGATGAGGGCCGGGCTCGTAAGCCCGACCTGCGCGTTCATGTTGGCGCCGTCCATGTAGACCTGGCCGCCATGCGCGTGCACCGTCGCGCAGATGTCCGTGATGGCATCCTCGAAGACGCCGTGGGTGGAGGGATAGGTGACCATCAGTGCGGCGAGGTTGGCCTCGTGCGCCTCGGCCTTGGCCTTCAGGTCGGCCAGATCGATGTTGCCGCTCGCGTCCGACGCCACGACCACCACCTGGTAGCCGGCCATGATGGCGCTCGCCGGGTTGGTGCCGTGCGCTGAGGCCGGGATGAGCACCACGTTCCGGTGTCCCTGACCGCGATCGGCATGCCAGGCGCGAATCACGAGCAAGCCGGCCAGTTCGCCCTGCGCGCCCGAGTTCGGCTGCAGCGACGTGGCCGCAAAGCCCGTCAGTTCGGCGAGCGCGGCTTCGAGCTCCCGGCACACCGTGGCATAGCCCTGGGCTTGGTCGAGCGGCACGAAGGGATGCATGCGCGAGAACTCAGGCCAGCTCACCGGGAACATCTCGCTCGCCGCGTTCAGCTTCATGGTGCACGAGCCGAGCGGGATCATCGAGAGGTCGAGACCGATGTCCTTGCGTTCGAGGCGCTTCAAGTAGCGCATCATCTGGCTCTCGGAGCGGTGCCGCTCGAAGACCGGATGCGTGAGGAAGGGCGTCGTGCGCGTGAGCGACGCCGGCAGCGCGTCGTCGCCGGTGACGGTCACCGTCGGGGCGGGCTGCCCCACCGCCGCCGCGAACACGCCGGCGAGCGTCTGCACGTCGGCGGCCGAGATGGTCTCGTCGAGCGACACGCCGATGCCGGTCTCGCCGATGTGGCGCAGGTTGAAGCCGGCCTCGACCGAGGCCGACCGCGCGGCCGCGGCCTGCGCCGGTGTGAGCGTGAAGCGCAGGGTGTCGAAGTAGTGCGCGTTCTCTTGCGCGATGCCCAGGCCGGTGACCGCCGCCGCCAGCGCGTGGGTCAGGCCATGCACACGCCGGGCAATGGCGGTGAGGCCATCCGCGCCGTGATACACCGCATACATCGCCGCCATGTTCGCGAGCAGCGCCTGCGCGGTGCAGATGTTCGAGGTGGCCTTCTCGCGACGGATGTGCTGCTCGCGGGTCTGCAGCGCCATGCGATACGCGCGCTGCCCGTGCACGTCGACCGACACCCCGATGATGCGGCCGGGCACGTGACGCACGTGCTCCTGGCGCGTCGCGAAGAACGCGGCGTGCGGACCGCCGTAGCCCAGGGGCACGCCGAAGCGCTGGGAGTTGCCCAGCACCACGTCGGCGCCGGCCTCTCCGGGCGGCCTGAGCAAGGTGAGCGCAAGCAGGTCGCTGGCAACCGCCACGAGCACCTTCGCGGCATGGGCGCTGCTGATGAAGCCGGCCAGATCGGCGACCGCGCCACGCTCGTCGGGATACTGCAGCAGGACGCCGAACACGGCCGGATCGTCGATGGCCAGGTCGGCGACCGGGCCGACCCGGAGTTCGATGCCCAGGGGCTCGGCCCGGCTCTGCAGCACGGCGAGCGTCTGCGGGAACACGCGGTCGGACGCGAGGAACACGCCGCCGGTCGTGAGCTTCTTCGGCGACACGCGGTGCAGCAGCGTCATCGCCTCGCCCGCCGCGGTGCCTTCATCGAGCAGCGAGGCGGTGGCCACCGGCAGCCCGGTCAAATCGCACACCATCGTCTGGAAATTGAGCAGCGACTCGAGCCGCCCCTGCGCGATCTCTGCCTGGTAGGGCGTATAGGGTGTGTACCAGCTCGGGTTCTCGAACAGACAGCGCCGAATCACGCTCGGCGTGATGGTGTCGTAGTAGCCCAGGCCGATGCACGAGCGCAGGACGCGGTTCTGCCGGGCCACGGCGCCCAGCCGCGTGAGGTACTCGTGCTCAGTTTCCCCAGGCGGCAACGCCACCGGATCGGGCCGGCGGATCGACGCCGGAATGGCCTGGTCGATGAGTGCGTCGAGCGAGGGCGCGCCGACGGTGGCGAGCATGGCCGACAGATCGTGGGGGCGGGGTCCTACATGGCGGCGAACGAACGTATCCATCGGCTGTGAGTTCTCGATGCAGAAAAACGGGGCTAGTGCGTGAGCGTTTCGTACTCGGGGGCGCCGAGCAGCGCCGACAGGTCGCCAGGATCGCCCAGCTTCACCTTGATCATCCACGTGTCGTGGGGCGCGCTGTTGACGCTGTCGGGGCGATCCTTGAGCGCGGTGTTGACGTCGACCACGGTGCCACTCATGGGCGCGAACAGCTCCGACACGGCCTTCACCGATTCGATCGTGCCAAACGGCTGGCCCACGGTGAGCACGGTGCCGATCTCAGGCAGTTCCACATACACGACATCGCCCAGTTGCTGCTGCGCGAAATGCGTGATGCCCACCGTGCCGTGGTCGCCGTCCACGCTGACCCATTCGTGATCCTTGGTGTACTTCAGGTGGCTCGGGTACATCTCTAGCTCCTCGGGCGCTTGTAGAACGGCATCGGCACCACGATGGCTCGTGCCATGCGGCCGCGAATGTCGATGGTGAATTCAGTGCCGGGCGCGGTGAGCGCCGTGGGCACGTAGGCCATGCCGATGGCCTTCTTCAGGAATGGCGTGTGCGTGCCGCTCGTGACCACTCCGACGGCGGCCCCCTCGTGATGCACGGCGTGCCCGTGGCGCGCAATCGCCCGGTCGAGCACTTCGAAGCCCACGATCTTCCTGGCCACGCCCTCTGCCTTCTGGCGGACCAGCACATCGCGGCCGATGAACTCGGTCTTGTTCCAGCCGACGATCCAGCCGAGGTCGCACTCCATGACCGTGCTGTGCTCGTCCATGTCGTTGCCATAGAGGCGCATCGTGGCTTCGAGGCGCAGGGTGTCGCGGGCGCCCAGGCCAGCCGGCACCAGCCCGTCGGGCGTGCCGGCCGCGAGGAGCGCGTTCCAGAGCTGCGTGGCGAACTGCGGCGGCACGAAGATCTCGAAGCCGTCTTCGCCGGTATAGCCGGTGCGCGACACGGTGGCCCGCACGCCGGCTACTTCGCCGTGCGCGAACCAGTAGTACTTCATGCTGGCCAGATCCACGGCGGTGAGCTTCTGCACGATGCCGATCGCCTTGGGGCCCTGCACCGCGATCAGCGCATAGCGTGCGCTGGAGTTCACAATCGCCACCTCGCCCACCTCGGGCGCGTGCTTCGCGATCCAGGCGTAGTCCTTGTCGATGTTCGACGCGTTCACGACCAGCAGGTAGTGCCTCTCGGCGAAGCGGTAGACCAGCACGTCGTCGACGAATGTGCCCTCGGGGGTGGTGAGCGCGGAATACTGCGCCTGGCCGTCTTTCAGCTTCGCGGCGTCGTTGGTGACGATGTGCTGCACGGCGGCGAGCGCGTTCGGGCCGGCCAGCTCGATCTGCCCCATGTGCGACACGTCGAACAGCCCGGCCGCGGAACGCACAGCCAGGTGCTCGGCGGTGATGCCGCTGTACTCGACGGGCATGTCCCAGCCACCGTAGCCGACCATGCGGGCGCCGAGACCAACGTGGGCCGCGTGCAAGGGGGTCTTCTTGAGAGGGGCGATGCTGGCGGTATCACTCATGGGGAGGCGGTCTGACACACGGGAAGTCTCATGAACGTACTACGCCCGCATACCCCGGTCAAGACGACGCCAGCCTACGCGACGTCGACTTCCACGCCCCGCGTGCGCGCTGGCGGCGCGCCGTAGCGCAAGTGCGCCTGCAAGGTGTGGTAGCTGATGCCGAGGGCCCGGCAGGCCCGGCGTTTGTTGTGGCCCGACCGGGCCAGCACCAGGCGCGCGTAGCGGCTCGCCCAGGTGCGCAGCGTGTCGTCGGATTCGAGCGACGGCATCACGACATCCGCATAGGGGCCGCGCAGCGCCGGCGGCAGGTCGTCGAGGTCGATCATGTGCGAGCGGCACATCGCCATCGCGCCTTCCAGCGTGCGTTGCAATTCGCGCACGTTGCCCGGCCACGGGTAGGCCGTCAACGCATCTGCGGCCGTGGTCGAGAGCGCTAGACGGCTGCGTTCCGCCTGGCAGGCCAGGAAGTAGTGGGCCAGTTCGAGGATGTCGTCGCGGCGTGCTCTGAGCGGCGGCACCTGCACATCCAGGCCGCTCAGTCGGTAGTAGAGATCGGAGCGGAACACGCCGCGTTCGGCCAGGCCGGAGAGTGGCTGGTTGGTGGCCGCCACAATCCGCACATTGAGCCGGCGGGTGGCGTGCCCGCCGACGCGCTCCACCGTCAGATCCTGGATCGCGCGCAGCAGCTTAGCCTGGGCGGCCGTCGAGAGGTCGGCCACCTCGTCGAGGAACAGCGTGCCGCCATCGGCGTGCTCGAACTTGCCCCGCCGGCCCTTCACGCCAGTGGCGGTACGGTCCTCGATGCCGAACAGTTCCGCTTCGAGCAGCGACTCGACGATGGCCGCGCAGTTCACCGCCACGAACGGACCGGCGCGGCGGGGACTGAGCTCGTGAATCTGGCGGGCGACCAGTTCTTTGCCCGTGCCACTCTCGCCCTGGATGAGCACGGTGAAGTCGGTGAGGGCGACGCGTTCCACCCGTTCGCGCAACCCCTGCATGAGCAGGCTGGCGCCAATGAGTGGCGCGGCGCCGGTGGTGGACCGGGACTCGCTGGCCCGCGCCGTCGGACGGCCAAGGGTGGCGAGCGCCAGTGTAAGGAGATGGGCGGCGGTATCGAGCAGCTGGCGGTCCCAGTCATCCAGCATGCGCCCCGTGAGGCCCACCTCGAACAGCACGTCTCGCTCGGGGCCTGGGTTGGCAAGGACGGACCCGGGCGTCACGGCCCGAAGTCCGACCTGGCTCCGCCCGCTTCCCGACCGCACCGCTCGCACCCAGTCGGCGCCCAGGGCTGCCGCGAGATGCTCTTCGAACACCGGCAGGAGCCGGGCCGGCGGCTCACCTGTGGCCACATGACGGGCCAGTGCCCGCGTGACCGCATTGATGCCATGGCGGCGGTCTTCCGTCCTGCGTCCACTGCCGCGCGCCGCGATCTTGCCATTTACGTTCATGCCAGCCTCCACACGCATGCATGAACAATCTCGATGCCAACGACCGCCGCGTAAAGCATGCACGCCAAACGGCCGATTTCCTCCGTGGCCGCTCAAGGGGCCGGTCGCCGCGGGTAGGATGTTCCCAGAGCTCGACCATTGAGCCGAGGGTAGCCGCTACCCGCTACCCTTCCGGGAGCACGTGTTCGAAGCGCACCGCACTCCGGTAGCGGAGAGGTTCGAGGGCCGCGACCCAGCACCGTACCACCCGCGCCGACACGGCACGGCGCCGCCCGTCGACACCCTCGAGCCCCAGCTCGGTGGTGGCTCCCGGGCGCACAGGCGCCGCTGACTCGACGAGGGCGCCGCCGGTCGACAGCTCGACGATGGCCACGGTCAGGCCCGGCCGCAGCACTGCGGGCGTCGCAAAGCCGAAGTGCGCCGCCGGGGCGCGCGCGGCACCGCGCCGGTCGCCGTCGATCAGTAGGCACGCCACGCGCGCGCACCGGGGTCGTAGCGCAGCACGCGCGCGCGACCCGTCACGCCGGCGATGCGGACGGCAAACTGGGCACCGGCGCGGCTGGCGATGTAGACGGTGCCGCTCGTGGCGGTGCCGAGCGGACTGAGGGTGAGCTGGTCGGCGCTGCCCAAGCGGATGGGATCGTCGTCGGCGGTGAGCAGACGGGCCTCGTCAATCGCCGGCATGGCACCGGCCAGACCGAAGCGCGCGCGCGGAAAGTGGTCGGCGAGGCGGTCGGCGGGGCGCACGACCGGATCGACGCCCGCGGCCACGTCGAGGGCGTTGACGCCGTCGCCATCACCGTCAGCGATCACCGTGAACGCCGCGCCCGGGAGGGGCGCGAAGCGCACGGCCCGCGCCCGCTGCGCCCGGGCCGCATCGAAGCGCGCGCGCGCCACGACGCTCGCCACGTAGCGCGCGGCCGCGGCGGCATCGGCCGTGTCGGCGGCGCGATCGAGCACCGGCACGGCGATGGCCAGCACGATGCTCGCCGTCACGACCACCAGCAGGAGCTCAACGAGAGAATAGCCGCCGGTCGCGTCTTGTCGCGGCCCCCGGCGGGAGCCGCGGGCCCGTGCCCGCGGCTCCCCCATTCCCCTACTGAGGGGTCTTGCCATCGGCCTTCGGGCTCCCCACTGTAACGAGGGCGCGCAGGCGCAGGAAGCTGCGTTCGCCGATCCCCTGGATCTTCATGAGGTCTTCGACCTTCTTGAAGCTGCCGTTCTTCGTGCGGTACTCGACGATGCGCTGGGCGGCGCGCGGCCCGATGCCGGGCAGCGTTTCGAGATCGCCGAGCGACGCGGTGTTGAGGTTGACCACGGCCTGCGGAGCACCGGACTTGACGGGAGCTTCCTGAGCGTGGGCTGTGAGTGGGACGCCGGCAGCCAGCGCAACGACGAGCGCAAGACGAGTGAACGTGGACGTCATGTCGTGTCTCCTGATGAATGGGGTGAGGTCAAGTCGCACACGGAACGCCTGGGACGGACACCCGAGGTCACCGGTCACCGCCCGCGGCGCCCCGTGTGGACACCACGGCCACTGCAAGAGGCGGGACGAGCGACCGGCTCGCGCGCCAAGCGCTTTGAACACAACGACATAGCCCTGTTTTGACGTCGTGCCGTCGCCGCGCCGCCCTGGTTCAGACGCCAACCGCGGCTGACCGCCCCGCGGCCAGCCCCGGCGCGCATGGGCGGAAAGCTCGTCAACCGTGGTTGTCAGCGCGCCAACGCGGGTGGCGCCGTCACGGCGGCGCCGCTGATTTTTGCCTCGATAGCTGCCGCGCGGCCGCTAGAATCTCTCCGAGGAGTTCCCTGTGCACATGACCCCCTTCCCCCGACTGGCCCGCCGCCTGACGGTGGCCGCGGTTGCGGCGGTGTTGCTCGCGACCCTGGCCACCGCGCAGTCCTTGCAGGCCCAATCGGCGCCGGCCGCTGGCGTCTGCTCCCTCAGCTGGCTGGGACACGAGGCCGACATCGAGCACGCGCTCGCGGACGGCGCGGTGGTCCGCATGGAGGCCGTGCCCGTCGGCGTGACGAAGCCGCAGCGCGGCTATCTGGCCGCCGGCAGCCCGGTGGCACGCTTTGCCTGGAAAGCCCTGCCGCCACAGCGCCGCGCCGGCTACACCGAAAGCTACAAGGCCGAGATCGCCGCCTACCATCTCGACCGGCTGCTCGAGATGCACATGGTGCCGCCGGTCGTGGAACGGCGCGTCGACGGCCGCGTGGGTGCCGCGGTGATGTGGATTGAAGACACCAAGGGCTGGAATATCGCGAAACCGATACAGGGCCCCGAGCCGCGCTGGTCGCAGCAGGTCAGCCGCATGAAGCTCTTCGATCAGCTCATCGCCAACATCGACCGCAATCAGGGCAACCTCCTCTACGACACCGACTGGCACCTGTTCCTGATCGATCACTCTCGCGCCTTCACCACCCGCGCGTCGCTCGACGGGATGGCCGTACCGGCGGCGGTCGATCGTGAGCTCTGGCAGCGCATCGAGGCGCTCACGCCGGCCGACCTCGAGCGCGCCCTCGGCGCCTGGCTGACCGACGGCGAGCGACAGGCCATCCTCACACGGCGCGACAAGATGCGCGTGGCCATCGCCCGCCTCGTGAAGGACAAAGGCGCGGCCATGGTCTTCATCGGATGACGGCGCGCCCCACCCTCCGCACGCTGGTCCGCCTCGCCGCCGGCGTGAGCGCCGCGATCGCACTCGTCGCCGGTGCGTGGGCGCGACCCTGGGCGGCGCGCGCGGACGGGCGCGTGGTCGCCATCGGCGACGTGCACGGCAGCGACGACGGCTTCGTCGCCATCCTGCGCGCGGCGGGCCTGATCGGTCAGGACGGACATTGGTCAGGCGGCACCGCGACGCTCGTGCAGACGGGGGACGTGACCGACCGCGGCGCGGGCGTGAAGCGGGTCCTCGACCTGGTGCGCACCCTGGCCAAGGAAGCGCCGAAGGCCGGCGGCCGCGTCGTGCCGGTGCTCGGCAATCACGAAGTGATGAACCTGCTCGGCGAGCTGCGTGACGTCACGCCGGCGATCTGCGCCAGCTTCGCCGCAGCCAACGCCGAGGCCACGCGCGAGAAGGCCTGGGCCGACTACCTCGCGCTCGTCGCGCGGCGCGCTCGCCTGCGTCGCGGCGAGAGCCCCCTGCCACTCACCCGCACGCGCGAGGGGTTTCTGCAGGCCTTCCAACCCGGCTGCATCGAGTACCGGCTCGCCTTTTCGCCCCAGGGCGACTACGGCCGCTACCTGCGCGAGCTGCCCATCGCCGCCAAGGTGCAGGGCACGGTGTTCATGCATGCCGGCGCCTCGCCGCTGGCCGCGCACGCGACCCTCGACCAGATGAACACCCAGGCGCGCGATGAGCTGAAACGCTTCGATCGATTCCTCGAGCGCCTGGTGCGCGCGAATCTCGCCGAGCCGTGGTTCCGTCTCGAAGACATCGTGGCGGTGGCCGCCGCTGAGGTGCGCTGGACCACCGCGCGCATCGCCGACGGCACAGCGCGCGGCGAGGCGCCGGATCTCTCCGACGTCGACATCCCGCTCGTCCGCGAGGCGGCGGAGATCCTTGGCATCGACCGATGGTCGCTGCTCGCCGGCGACGGGCCGCTCTGGTACCGCGGCTACGCCACGGCCGACGAGGCCACGCTCGAGGCTCCGTTCACGGCGCTGCTGAAGTTCTGGGACGCCGAACGGCTGGTGGTCGGCCACACGCCGGCCCCGCCTTTCCAGGTGCGCGCGCGTCTGCAGGGCCGCGTGTTCGTGATCGACACCGGCATGCTCGTGCCGGTCTACAAGGGTACCGGATCGGCGCTCGACATCGATGCGGGCCGCATTACCGCGCTCTACGCCGACGGCACCCGCACGCCGCTCGTGCCGCTCCCGGTGGTGCCGCCACCGGCCATGCCATAACGTGCGCGATCAGACGTGCGGCAGCGGGCGGCCCGCCGCCCATTCCACCGTGCGGCGCAAGCCGTCATCGAAGGCCACGATCGGCTGATAGCCGAGCAGGCGCGAGGCTTTGTCGATGGCCGCCTGCGAGTCACGCACATCGCCCGCGCGCGGCGGTCCGTAGACCGGCGTGAGCGAGGTGCCGAGCAGGCGCTGCACCTCGTTCCACAACTGGTTCAGCGACACGCGGCCGTTGGTGGCCACATTGATCACCTCGCCCGCCACGCCCGGCGCCACGGCCGCCCGCAGCACGCCGTCGACGGTGTTGGCGACGTAGGTGAAGTCACGCGTCTGACCGCCGTCGCCGTGAATCGTCGGCGCAGTGCCGTCGAGGGCAGCGCGCACGAAGAGCGAGATCACGCCCGAGTAGGGCGACGATGGATCCTGCCGCGGACCGAACACGTTGAAGTAGCGCGTCGACACGGTGTCGAGCGCGTAGAGCGAGGTGAAGAGCGCCAGGTACTGCTCGCCGACGAGCTTCTGCAGCGCATACGGCGAGAGCGGGCGGGCGGGCATGTCCTCGCGCTTCGGCAATTCGGCGTTGTCACCATAGACCGACGAGGAGCCGGCAAACACCAGCCGCTTCACGCCGGCGTCACGCGCGGCCACGAGCACATTCAGGGTGGCGTCGATGTTGGCCCGGTTCGACGACACCGGATCGGCCACCGAGCGCGGCACCGACGGGATCGCTGCCTGATGCAGCACGTAGTCCATGTCCGCCACAGCGGCCGTGGCCACGGCCAGGTCGGCCAGATCGCCCCCGATGAATGACGGCGTGCCGCTGGCGCCGGCAGCGCGCGCGGCGGCGGTGGCCGCCGCGAGATTGGCGCGCGTGCCGGTGCTCAGGTTGTCGACGACGCGCACGTCGTCGCCGCGCACGAGCAGCGCTTCGACCAGATGGGAGCCGATGAAGCCGGCCCCGCCGGTCACGAGGTAGCGCGCCATTACTGCGGCCATCCGGTCTGGGGCAGGCCGGGCAGGAGCTTCAGGGCGTTCTTGTAGTAGAGCTTCTTGAGCACGTCGTCGGGCAGTCCCAGGCCGTAGAGCTTCCAGAAGGCGTGATAGTCGCGGTAGTAGTCGAAGTACTCGTCGCTCGTCTCGAACACGCGCCAGTAGTATGGGAACTCGTCGGGCTGGAAGCTGTCCTTGCCGAACACGATGCGGTCCTGGTACTTGATGAAGAACGCGCGCGCGGCACGCGGCTGACGGCCCAGTTCGGCCAGGATCGCGCCCACCTCGGTGTGCACGTTCGGGTGTTGGTCGAAGAGCGTGGCCATGCGCGCCAGGTCGCTTGCGTGGTAGGCGAAGTGGGCCGCGATGAAGGTGGTCCTGGGATGCTTCTTGAACATCCGGTTGCGTTCGGTCATCAGCTCTTCGAAGCGCGGGAACTCACCAGCGGGATAGCGCCGGTCGCGATAGAGCGCCAGCTCGAGCCACCGCTCGTTCTGGAAGTCGATCGGCTCGAAGAACTCCTGCGGTTCAGCCGTGTGGATGAGCACCGGTAGGCCGAGACGACCCGCGGCCTCCCATACCGGATCCAGCTCGGGGTCGTCGATCTTCAGGCGTGTGCCATCGGCCTTCCGGATCCGCAGCCCGAACGCCTTCGAGATCTCGCCGATCCCGAGCGCACCCGCCTGCGTGTCCGCTTCGAGCTGCGCCACAGCCTTCGCGCTCCACCCCGGGCCCACGTTGCGGAAGTCGATGTCGGTGAACTGCACCATACGGTTGGTGAAGCGGCTGGCCTCGAGCGCCGCCACCGCCCGCACCAGACGGTCGCCCTGGGCGCCACTTGCGTTCACGAGCACGCGCAGGTTGTTCGCGTCCATGCCCCGCACCACCGTGGCGAACTGCTCCTCGGAAATGGGCGTGGGCTGGTGGCTGTGGATGTCGATGACGGGAAACTTCGCCTTCGGCACCGGATGCTGCGCCGCCTTCAGCGTGCTGCGCGGCTTGTACTGCGTGATGGTCGGCTCGGGGAACTCCGCCGTCCGCCCGTCACCGGGACGCGCGCGCTGACCACCCGGCCGCGCCGCCGCCGGCTGAGCCTCGGGTCGATCCTGACCAGCCACCACCAACACGGCGCACACCACGGCGGCGGGCGCGAACCAGATCATTCGTGTGCGCATCTCGAAGGGGCCTCGTCGTTACCAACGTCATAAGTGCCGCAGCGAACCTGTAAGCCGAATTCTGTCCACCGCCGCTCCGCCTTTCAGCGGGGCCTTGGCTGGATGACCATTCCTCTAGGTCCGTCATTGCTGACGGACTCGAGCGACCTACCCGGAAGCGACGATCGGACGGGCCGTCCGAATGGCCGAAGCCATGCGCTCCCCTATTTGGTCTTGCTCCGTGCAGGGTTTTGCCTGCCACGCCTGTTGCCAGACGCGCGGTGCGCTCTTACCGCACCTTTTCACCCTTACCCTTCGACTCCGCCCTTTCGGGCTTCGCTCAGGGCGGTATATTTTCTGTGCCACTGTCCGTCGGGTTACCCCGCCCGGGCGTTACCCGGTGCACTGCCCTGTGGAGTTCGGACTTTCCTCCCCGGGCCGTCGTGACTCCTGCGAGCCGTTCCGGCCACGCGGCGATCATCCAGTTCGCTGCGGCGAGAGCTCTAACCGTCGGTCTCCTGCGAAATCTTGTACTGCTCCAGCTTCTTGTAGAGATTGCTGCGCGGCGTGTCGACGACCTCCGCGGTTTTCGAGATGTTCCACGCGTTCTCGCGCAGTTTCGTCACCAGATAGGCCCGCTCCGAGCTCGCCTTGAACTCGTGCAGGGTCGGCGCCTGCATGAAGCCATTATCGGGGGCCGCCGCCGATTGGTCAACGCGCGCCGAGTCGGCCAGCCGCAGATCGGTCACGTCGATCGCGTCGCTGTTCGACATGATCATGAGGCGCTCCACGGTGTTGCGCAACTCGCGGATGTTGCCGCGCCAGCCGTGCTGCTTCAGCCGGTCCATGGCCGCCGGCGTGAAGGTCTTGCGGCGGAAGTTGTTCTCGCGCGAGAACACGTCGGCGAAGTGCCGCGTCAATCCCGGAATGTCCTCGCGCCGCTCCCGCAGCGGCGGCACCCAGATGGGCACGACGTTCAAGCGATAGAAGAGGTCCTCGCGGAACGTACCCTTGCCGATCTCCTGTTCGAGATCCTTGTTGGTCGCGGCAATGACGCGCACATCGACCTTCAGCAGGCGATTCGACCCGAGCCGTTCGAGCTCGCCCTCCTGCAGCACGCGCAGTACCTTGGCCTGGGTCTTCAGGCTCATGTCGCCGATCTCGTCGAGAAAGATCGTGCCCTTGTCGGCCTGTTCGAATTTGCCGATCTGCCGATCGGTCGCGCCGGTGAACGAGCCCTTCTCGTGCCCGAACAGCTCCGACTCGATCAGGTCGTCGGGAATCGCCGCGCAGTTGACCTGCACGAACGGCCCGTCGCGCCGCAGGCTCTCGCGGTGCACGGCGCGGGCCACCAGTTCCTTGCCGACGCCGCTCTCGCCCCAGATGAGCACCGTAGCACTCGTCGGCGCGGCCTTCTGGATCGCGCCTTTGACGACGCCGAGACCCGCGCTCTCGCCCACGATCTGGTGCCGCTTCTCCTGGTCCTTGCGCAGGGAACGGTTCTCGGTGCGCAGGCGCCGCGAATCCACGGCGTTGCGCACGAGCACGAGCACGCGCTCGGTCTCGAGCGGCTTCTCCATGAAGTCGAAGGCGCCGAGCCGGGTGGCTTCGACCGCCGTGCTGATCGTGGCGTGTCCGGACATCACGACGATCGGCATCACGTCGGTGAGGTGCGTGAGCCGCTGCAGTACCTCGAGGCCATCCATGCCGGGCATCTTGATGTCGAGGAAGACCAAGTCGGGCGCTTCACGCTCGACCAGCGCCGCGCCCTCGTCGCCGGTGGCCGCGGTTATCACCGCGTAGCCCTGATACTCGAGAATCATGCGCAGCGAGTCGCGGATGGCGGCGTCGTCGTCGATCACGAGGAGGCGGGCGCTGGAACCGGAACGGGTCATGCGGGTGAACCTGACTCAGGGAACGTCGGCGTGCAGGAGACGCAGCACGCGCTGGTCGAGACCGGGATCGTAGACGAGCACGGCCAGCGGACCGCCCGTGCGGGTCTGCCCCACGACCTGCGTGAGCGCCGCCACCGTGGCGACCGGCCGGCGATTGACGTGCAGGATGACCTGGCCGCGCTCCAGCCCTGCGTCGGCCGCCGCGCTGACCGGCTCCACGCGCTGCACCAGCAGACCGACGATGCCGGCCGGCACGTCGTAACGGTGCGTGTTGCCGTCGTGCACCTCGATCACCGTGAGGCCGAGCGCCGCCGGGCCGGCGGCCACGCCGTCGGGACGCCCGCCCGCGGGGGCCAGCGTGGCAGCGGGCTCGCGCGCTGGCCGCTCCGCCAGCTTGAGCACCACCGAGTGCGACCGGCCGTCGCGCACGTAGTCGATGCGCGAGGTCTGCCCCGGCGTCGCTCGCGCCACCGTGCGAATCGCCATGTCGTCGCCGGCCATCGGCGTGCCGTCGATGGCCGTGATCAGATCGTAGGAGCGCAGGCCGGCCCGTTCGGCCGGTGAGCCCGGCGTCACATCTTCCACGAGCGCGCCGGTCGCGGCGCCGAGCCCGAGGGCCCGCTGCACATCGGCGTCCACGTCGCGCAGCGCCACACCGAGATAGCCGCGCGCCACCCGTCCCGAGGCCAGCAGTTGCGGCAGCACGTCCTTGGCCTGGTTGATCGGGATCGAGAAGCCGATGTTGCTGGCCTGTCGGCTCACCGCCGCATTGATGCCGACGACCTCGCCGGCCGTGTTCAGCAGCGGACCGCCGCTGTTGCCGAAGCTGATGGCCGCGTCCGTCTGGATGTAGTGGTCAAGGCTCTGGTCGAACAGCTTCCGCCCGACGAAGCTGACGACGCCCACCGTCACGGTGTGTTCGTACGCATACGGATTGCCGATCGCGCACACCCACTCCCCGACCCGCACGCGTTCGGAGTCGCCGAGCGTCACGTGGGGCAACGGCACCGGGCTGTCGACCTTGAGCAAGGCGATGTCGGTATCGGGATCGGTGCCGATGACGCGCGCCCGGAAGGTGCGGCCGTCGGCCAGCTTCACGGTGACGCGATCGGCCGCCTCGACGACGTGCTGGTTGGTGAGGATGAGACCCGAGGCGTCGACCAGGAAGCCCGTGCCCGTGCCGCGCCGCGGCGTTTCTGGCTGCCGGAAGCCGAACGACTCCTCGGCCGGCCTGGGGCCGCTGTTCCGGCGCCGCGTCCGCGAGGCGGCATCGATGCTGACGACCGCCGGATTGACGCGGTCGGCCACGTCAGCAAAGCTGATGGGAAAGCCCGCCCCCGTGGCCACCGGCGCGGACGGCGCCGCCGACATGACGGGACGGGACGGGGCCGACACGGCTGGACTCGGCGTCATCGACCCGGTCACGATCGCACCCACGAGCGTGCCGATGGTGGCCGAGAGGCCCGATGAGATCCACGCGAAGCGCCGCGTCATGCCTCCATTATAAGCGCCAGAAATGCCGGCTCTTCGAGCACCGGCACGGCCAGGGTGCGCGCCTTCTCGGCCTTGCTGCCGGGCTCGGCGCCGACCACGACGTAGCTGGTCTTCTTGCTCACCGAGCCGGTCACGCGCCCGCCGAGCGCCTCGATCTTCGCCGTGGCTTCCTCGCGGCTCATCGCAGACAGCGTGCCGGTGAGCACGAGGGTCTTGCCGCTGAGCGGACCGGTCACGACCGCCTGCAGCGACACCGGGCCGGTCATCGTGACCCCGGCCTCCGCCAGGCGGGTCAGCAGCCGGCGATTGGCCTCGTCCGAGAACCACTCGCACACCGCCGCGGCCAGCACGGGACCAATCTCGGGCACCGTCTGCAGGGCTTCGAGCGTCTGCGCGGCGACGTGGTCGACCGCGCCGAACTGCCCGGCCAGCACCTGCGCGGCGCGCTCCCCGACATGCCGGATGCCCAGGCTGTAGATGAGACGCCAGACGTCGTTTCGGCGGGAGCGATCGATGCGCCCGACCAGATTTGCCGCCGACTTCTTGCCCATCCGCTCGAGCGCCTCGAGGGCTGGCGCGGTGAGGGCATAGAGATCGGCGGCGTCGTGCACGAGCCCGGCCGTCACGAGCTGGTCGATGAGCGACTCGCCGAGCCCCTCGATGTCCATGGCCCCGCGTCCGGCGAAGTGCTCGAGGCTGCGCCGGAGACGGGCCGGACAACTGTTGTTCTCGCAGCGCCACACCACCTCGCCCTGGTCGCGGCGCAACGGACCGGCGCATACCGGACAGTCCGTGGGCATCGCCCACGGCTCGGCCCGCGCCGCGCCCTCAGCCACTACCGGCCGCACCACGCGCGGAATCACGTCACCGGCCTTCTCGATCACGACCGTGTCGCCCTCGCGGATGTCCTTGCGCGCCAGATCCTCGGCGTTGTGCAGCGTGGCCATCGAGATGGTGGAGCCAGCCACGAGCACCGGCTCGAGCACGGCGTAAGGCGTGGCCGCCCCGGTGCGGCCGACGTTGACGCGAATCTCCTTGAGCATGGTCGTGACCTGCTCGGCCGGGAACTTGAATGCGATGGCCCACCGCGGGAACTTGCTCGTGATCCCCAGGCGGTCGCGGGCGGCCACGTCGTCGAGCTTCACGACCACGCCGTCGGTCTCGAACGGCAGCGTTTTCCGGGCCTCGGCCCAGTCCTGACAGAAGGTCCACACTGCATCGATCCCGTCGCACCGCCGCCAGTGCGATTCCACCGGCAGTCCCCAGCCAGCCAGCAGGCGCAGCAGCGCCTCGTGGGTGGCGGGCACGGCCGCGGGCGCGGCGACGAGCTGATAGGTCCAGGCGCGCAACCCGCGGGTGGCCACGTGCGACGGCTCGAGATTCCGCATGGCGCCGGCCGCCGTGTTCCGGGGATTGGCGAAGAGCGCCTCCCCGGCCGCTTCCCGCGCGCGGTTCGTGCGGGCAAAGGCCTCCTTCGGCAGATATACCTCGCCGCGCACCTCGAGCCGGCCGACCGGCGCGTCACGCAGGGCCAGCGGCAGCGCGCGGATGGTGCGCACGTTCGTCGTCACGTCCTCGCCGCGCTCCCCGTCGCCGCGCGTCGCGCCGCCCACGAGGCGGCCGTCCTCGTAGGTGAGGGCGATGCTCAGGCCGTCGATCTTGAGTTCCGCCACATAGGTGACGGCGCCGTCCCTGCCGAGGCTCTTGCGCACGCGCTCGTCGAAGGCGCGCAGCTCCGCTTCGTTGTAGGCGTTGTCGAGGCTGAGCATGGACGCGGCGTGCGCCACCGTCGCGAAGCCCTCGGCCGGCCGTCCGCCGACCCGCTGCGTCGGCGACTCGGGCGTGACCAGATCCGGATGCGCGGCCTCGAGCGTCTGCAGCTCGCGCAGGAGCGCGTCGAATTGCGGATCCGAGATCTCGGGCGCCGCCTGGAGGTAATAGAGTTCCTCGTGGCGCCGGATCTCGCGGCGGAGTTCGTCGATGCGGTGGGCAGGCGTGAGCGACACGGGCGGAGCGGCCGCCTCAGCGGTCGCGCGTGATGACGTAGTCGGCCAGCGCCATGAGGGCGTCGCGTTCGGGCCGATCCGGGAAGATGGCCAGATTGCGCTTGGCCGCTTCGCCGAAGCCCACGGCGCGCGTCTGCGCGTACTCGAGCGAGCGGTGCTCGGCCAGGAGCTGCGTGAGACGGGTCCACTCCTCGGCCGATGCCTGACGCTCGCGCACGATGCGGTGGATGAGCGCCACGGCATCCGGTCCACCGTGATCGCGCAGGTGGATGAGCGGCAGCGTCATCTTGCCTTCGAGCAGGTCGCCGCCAATCGGCTTGCCGAGGGCTTCGGCCTGGCCGGTGAAGTCGAGCTGGTCGTCGACCAGCTGGAACATGACGCCGAGGTTGAAGCCGTATTCGCGCAGCGCGGTCTGCTTCTCGGGGCCGGCCTCGCCCAGCATCGCGCCAATCTCGGCGCAGCCGCCGAACAGGTGCGCGGTCTTGCGGCGAATGATGTCGAAGTGCTCGTCTTCGCTGATGTCGAGGTCGCCGTTCTTCGTGAGCTGGTAGATTTCGCCTTCGATCATGCGCAGGGTGATGTCGCAGAGCAGGCGCACCACGTCGAGCGTGTCCTGCGTGAGCGCCATCGCCATCGACTTGATGTAGAGGAAGTCGCCGGCCAGCACCGTGACGTCGTTGCCCCAGCGCGAGTGCACGGCCTTCTGGCCGCGGCGCAGCTCGGCGTCGTCGATGATGTCGTCGTGCACCAGCGTGGCGGTGTGGATGAACTCGACCACGGCGGCGTTGAGCACGGCGCGGGGGCCGCTGTAGCCGCACATGCGGGCCGCCATCAGCAGCAGGGCCGGGCGCACGCGCTTGCCGCCGCTCTTCTGGATGTAGGCGCCAATCTCGGGAATGACGCCGACCTTCGACTCGACCTGACGCAGGTACTCCCGCTCGACCTCGACGAGGTCGGCGCGTACCGGTTCGAACATCTGCAGGAGGTCGAGCGTCGTCTTCGGCACGGCGGGACTCAAACCTGACAATTCCACCATAGCGCTCGGGCCGGTGTCAACGCGGCGCATCCGCGCTTAGTGCTTGTGCGAAAGCAGTTTGCGGGCCATCAGGAGCGAACAGCCGATCGTAGTTGGCGGCAACGGCCGCGACCAGGTCGGTCACGGCCATGCCGCGCTCCCTCGCCACGGCCGCGGTGGTGAGGGTGACGAAGGCCGGCTCGTTGCGCTTGCCGCGGTGCGGCACGGGCGCCAGATACGGGGCGTCGGTTTCGAGCAGCAGTCGATCAAGGGGCACCACGCGCACGGCTTCTCTCAGTTCGACGGCCCGAGGGAACGTGAGGATCCCGGCGAAGGACACATAAAATCCCGTGGCCACGGCCCGTCCCGCCACCGCGGCATCGCCCGTGAAGCAGTGAAATACCCCGTTGAGGGGGCCGCGGGCCTGCGCCTCGCCAATCAGTTGCAGCGTGTCGGCTTCCGCCTCGCGCGTGTGGATCGCCACCGGCAGGCCGCGCGCTTGCGCAAGGGCCAACTGCGCCCGGAAGACCGCCTGCTGCACGTCCTTCGGCGAGAAGTCGTAGTGGTAATCGAGGCCGATCTCGCCGATCGCGCGCACGTGCGGCGACTGCGCGAGCCGGGCCGCCACGGCGCCTGCGGCAGCGGCCGGACTAGACGCGAAGACGTGGGCGTGATGGGGATGGAGGCCGACGGCGAACCTCACCGCGGGCCACAGCGCCGGCAGCGCCTGCGCCCGCACCCACTCCTCGTCGTCCTGCGCGGCCAGAATCACCAGCGCCCGGCTGATGCCCGCCTCGCGCGCGCGCGTGACGACCGCCGCCAGGTCGGCGGCGAATTCTTCGCCGGCAAGATGGCAGTGGCTGTCGATCATGGGGCTGGGGGCTAGGGGCTCACCTGACGCGGGTACCCGGCGGCGCCGGATCGGGATTCACCAGCAGCGCGGGGCCGCCGTCGGTGCTGGCGGCAAGCACCATGCCTTGCGACACCATGCCCATCATCTCGCGGGGCTTGAGATTCGCCACGATGACGATCGAGCGGCCGACCACGGCCTCGGGCTCGTAGCTTTCCGCGATGCCGGCCAGGATCGTGCGCGGCGTGGCCTCGCCGGCGTCCACCGACAGCTTGAGCAGCTTCTTCGACTTGGCCAGCCGCTCGGCGGTGAGAATCTTCGCCGTGCGGAGCTCCACTTTCATGAAGTCGTCGATGGTGATGAAGTCGTCGGCCGCCGGCGCGGCGGTCACCGGCGCCTCCGTGGCTGGCGGGCCAGCCACGAGTACGGCGGTCGTCGCCTCGGTCGTCTCCGGCGTTACGGTGTCGCTCACGGCAATCGCTCCCTGGTCTTCGATGCGGGGCCACAGCGCCCCGTCGTTGGTGGTGTGTTTGATGCCGCCAGTGCGCCAGGTGGTGTCACCCAGACGCAGCTCTGCGGCCGGGCGATGGTCGCCCATGCGCCGCAGGATTTCGGTCGCCGAGGCCGGCATGAAGGGCTGCAGCAGTACGCCGGCGATGCGCACGGCTTCGGCGGCGTCGTGCAGCACGCCAGTGAGCGCATCGGCCCTGGCCGGGTCCTTGGCCAGCGCCCACGGCTGATTGGTCGCCACGAATTCGTTGGTGGCGCTCACCAGCCGGAACGCGGCCGCCGCGGCGTCGTGCAGGGCCAGTCGCTCCATCGCCGCGGTGTAGGCGGAGACCGCCGCCGCAGTGGCGGCAGCCAGCGAAGGGGATGCCGCCCCGGGCGCCGCCAGCGCACCCTGACGGTAGCGCTCGCTCATCGACGCCACGCGGTTCACGAGGTTGCCGAGGTTGTTGGCCAGGTCGGCGTTGTACTTCTCCTCGAACCGCTCCCAGGTGAAGTCGCCATCGGCGCCGTACGGCACCTCTTTGGTCAGGTAGAGGCGCAGCGGGTCGGGGCCGAAGCGTTTGGCGGCATCGAGCGGGTCGACGATGTTGCCGAGCGACTTGCTCATGCGCTCGCCCTTGAAATACACCCAGCCGTGGCCGAACACCTGTCCCGGCAGCGGCAGCCTGGCGCTCATCAGCATGGCCGGCCAGATCACGCAGTGGAAGCGCGTGATGTCCTTGCCGACGATGTGCAGATTGGCGGGCCACGCCGACCGGAAGCGCTCCATGTCCCAGCCGTAGCCGACGGCCGCCGCGTAGTTGATGAGGGCGTCGAACCACACGTAGACGACGCTCGTCTCGTCAAACGGCAGCGGGATGCCCCACGACTGCCCCGCCCGGCTCATCGAGATGTCGTCGAGCCCGCCTTCGACCAGGCGCAGAATCTCGTTGCGGCGCGTCTCTGGTTCGATGAACGACGGCTGCGCGGCGTAGTGGTCGAGCAGCGGCTGCTGATACTTCGACAGCCGGAAGAACCAGTTCTTCTCCTTGATCCACTCGGGCGTGGTCTTGTGAACCGGGCACAGCCCATCAACGAGATCTTTTTCCGGTTTGAACTCCTCGCAGCCCACGCAGTAGTGGCCTTCGTAGAAGCCCTCGTAGATGTCGCCGTTGTCGAGACAGGCCTGCGCCATCGCCCGAACGGCCGGGAAGTGGCGGCGGCGATCGGTCGTGCGGATGAAGTCGTCGAACGACACGTCGAGGCCGGCCCAGGTCGCGCGGAACGCCTGCTCCATCTCGTCGCAATACGCGAGCGGATCTTTGCCCTGCTCGAGTGCGCGCTTGAAGACGTTCTGCGAGTGCTCGTCGTTCCCCATGAGGAACCAGGTGTCGTCGCCCTTCAGACGGTGGTAGCGGGCGATCACGTCAGCCGTGATCTTCTCGTAGGCCGTGCCCAGATGCGGGCGGCTGTTCACGTAGTCGATGGCGGTGGTGAGGAAGTAGCGCATGCTCGGGATCCTGGGGGCTGGGGGCTGGGGCTCGATGAAGTGCGCCCCTCAGCTTCGCCTCAGTTGCTCGTGTCCAACCACGCCCGCGTGGCCTGGGCGAGGACGGTCTTGATGGGCACGTCGTAGGCGGCGGCGAGCCGGGCCACGTCGTCGAATTCGGGTTGCGCGTTGAGCACCTCGGCGCCGCGGCGCGCCACCTTCACGCGCACCTCGCCCCAGGGCGTCGTGACCGGCACGGTCTCGCGCTCGAGGCACTCGCGGTCCATCTCATGGTAGCGGACGCCGATGGTCGTCGTCTCCCGGAACACCAGATCGGTGAGGCGGCGCCGGAGGTCGGGCTGGCACACCACGGTGACCAGGGTGCCCGGCCGGTTCTTCTTCATCTGCACCGGCTGGTAGAAGACCTCCAGCGCGCCGGCGGCGTAGAGGCGATCCATCAGCGCGCCGAAGATCTGCGGATTCATGTCGTCGATCTCGCAGGCCAGCACGGTGACGCGCATCACCGGCGAGCCCGGCGCCGCGACGCCGGCCTCGCCGACGAGCACGCGCAGCACGTTCGGCGTCTCCAGCAGATCGCGATCGCCGGCGCCGTAGCCGATGCGATCGATCCGCATCGCCGGCACCGGCCCGAACGCCGTCGCGTATTCAGTGAGCACCAGCGCGCCCGTGGGCGTGAGCAGCTCGGCCTGGATGCCGCTCGAGTAGACCGGCGCATCGCCCAGAATCTTCAGCGTGGCGGGCGCCGGCACCGGGAAGACACCGTGCGCGGACCGCACCATGCCACCACCGACGTTCATCGGCGACACCACGATGCGCTCGGCGCCGAGCCACTCGAGTGCGAACACGGCGCCGACGATGTCGATGATCGAGTCGACCGCCCCGACTTCGTGCAGGTGCACCTGCTCGATCGGCATGCCGTGAATCGCCGCCTCGGCCTCGGCCAGGCGCATGAACATGCGATTCGCTCGCGCCTTGCCCGCGTCACTGAGGGCCGAGCGGTCGATGGCCGCACGGATGTGCTTCAGGTGGTAGTGCTGGTGCGCCGGCACCGCGGGCCCACCGGCCGCCGCTGGCTCATGGCCGGCCGGAGACAGCTCACGCACGCGGAACTTCACGGCCGTGATGCCGCCCTTCACCACCCGGTCGGCGGCAATCTCATAGCCATCGACGGCCAGGCTGCCGAGCGCCTGCTGCACGGCCTCGAACGGCACGCCCGCATCGATGAGGGCGCCGAGAATCATGTCGCCGGCGGCCCCGGCGAAACAGTCGAAGTAAAGCGTCTTCATCGCGCCAGTTGTCCCAGACACCTCAGCGTACTCCACATTTGCGCAGGTCCGGACCCGGCCGCGCGGCCGGCGGACATCAGCGGCCAAAGACCGCAGGCGCCGATTCGCGCACGCTGTGCCAGCAGCCGTCGCCGAGCACCACGTGGTCGACGACCGCGATGCCCATGAGGTCGCCGGCCTGCGCCAACCGGCGCGTGAGCCACACGTCGTCGGGGCTCGGGGTCGGGTCGCCGGATGGGTGATTGTGGAAGAGCACCACCGCCGCCGCCGAATGCTCGGCCGCGGCGCGAAAGACCTCGCGCGGATGGACGAGGCTCGCGTCGAGCGTGCCGAGCGAGATCACGACGGCGCGAATCACACGGTGCTTCGTGTCGAGCAGCAGCACGCCGAAGCGCTCCTCGCGGTGCCCGCCGTGCCGCGGTAGAAGGTAGGCGCCGACCGCTGACGGCGTGCCGAGCCGCGGCCGCGCCTGGCGCGTGGCGCCGAGCGCGCGGCGGCCGAGTTCGAACGCTGCCAGCAGGCGGGCCGCGCGCGTCGGCCCGACGCCCGGCGTGCGCATCAACGCCTGCGCCGTGGCGCGCCCGAGGGCGGCGGCATCACCAGCCGACTCGACCAGCGCGGCCGCGACGCCGAGTACGTCGTGCCCGCGCAGACCGCTGCCGAGCAGGACCGCCACGAGTTCGTTGTCGCCGAGCGCCGAAGCCCCGGCCCGCAGCAGCTTCTCGCGCGGGCGATCGTGCTGCGCCAGCCGGGCCAACCGGGGCGAGATCTGCCCCGCCGATGAGGTGTGCCGCGCGTCGCCCATGCGCCTCCCGTATACTGCGCCCCGACCATGTCCGTGACTCGCCGCAGCCGTCAGGCACTCGCCCTCGTGTGCCTGATAGGCCCGCTCTCCGGCTGCGCCGCGCCGCCCACGAAGGAACTGGCGCAAGCCCAGGGGGCAATCGAGGCGGCCCGGTCCGCCGGCGCGGCCACCTATGCCACCGCCGATCTGCAGGCCGCCGAGGCTACCTTGGCCCGCGCTCACGCCGATGTCACCGAGCGGGATTTTCGCGCCGCGCTCGGCCATGCCCTCGACGCCAGAGCCCGCGCCCAGGTGGCCGCGACTGCTGCCGTGGAACTGCGCGTGAAGGCGAGATTGGCGGCCGACCAGACCCTCGACGACTTCGCGGCGCTCATCGAGAAGCTAGACGCCGCCCTCGCCACACCTGAAGCAAAGCGCGCGCCAGCGCTGGCCCGGCGCAGCGCGGCCGCGGCCGTCGCCGCCGCGCTTGCCATCCTCCGCGACGCCCGCGACGCGGTCGCGCGCGACGACCTGTCGGTGTTGCGGTCGATTCCGGCGCACGCCGAGACGCTCGCCGCCGCCCTGGCGTCGCTCGCGCCGCCACCGCCCCGTACGGCGCGTTCCCGTTCCTGACAAGCAGCAACGGCGCGCCACGCGCCGGCGCGCAGTTTCCGCGACGTCACGCGGCGCGGTTTCTCGCAGATGCCGCGCACCCGGCCTGTCGTCGAGCCTGCGCCGGGTCAGCGCGTCCAGACCGCGTCGAAGAGAAGTTCGGCCCAGCCCGTGAGGAACACGCCGTCGCTGGTCCACTCGACGCGCTGCGTGCCGCCGGGCGACACGACGTCGATGTCGCGCGCCGCGCCCCCGGCCGTCATGGCTGCGATCGCGGCCGCGCACGCTCCGGTACCCGAGGCCTCGGTCGGACCGACGCCGCGCTCCCAAATGAGCATGCGCACGCGCTCGGGCCGTTCCACGACCGCGAACTCCACGTTGGTGCCGGCAGGAAAGCGCGCATGCGTGGAGAGCCCGGGGCCGAGACGCTCGAAGCGCGCGCGATCCGGCAGCGCCGCCATGAGCGCCACCACTTGCGGATTGCCGATGTTCAGCGTGACGACCGGCAGCGTCTCCCCCGCCACCTCGATCGTCTCCTCCGTGACCGCAGTGGGATGGCCCATGGCGGCGCGGAACTCGTAGCGGTCACCGTTCCGCGAGGTCAGCGTCAGCCGACGCTCGCCGGCACCGGTGTCGGCCCGCACGTCGGTCGAACCCGCCGCTGCGCCGTGCTGGCGCTCGCGCTCGCGCATCACGAGCGCGGCCAGACAACGCAGGCCGTTGCCCGAGAGCTCCGAAGGACTGCCATCGGCGTTGATGAGATGCATCGTCGCGCCGTCCTCGGTGAACGAGTAGAGGATGAGCCCGTCGCCGCCGATGCCGGTATGGCGGGCACACAGTTGCCGCGCCAGTGCCGGCAGGTCGCGCCCGGCCACCGCGTCGCGATTCGCAAAGAGGAAGTCGTTGCCGTAGGCGTGCGCTTTGGTGATCGTCATGGCATCCGGAACGCGGTGAAGACCCAGGTCAGGCCGGCCGTGGCCCCGAGGTCGAGATCGGAGGAGGTGGCGCCGACGAGCACCGCGGCATCGAGTCGCACGGGGCCGCGCGTGAAGCGCAGGCCGGCGCGCGCCACGCCGCGATTCTCGGTGCCGGGCACCGGCGAACTGGCCGCCAGGTTCATGCGGCCGTTGTACTCCGTTACCAGCTCGAGCCCGCCGACGACGGCGCGGGCGAGCGACATGCCGAAGGTGAGCAGGTCCTCCTGACGCGCCGCCACGGTCGGGTCGCCGACAATCGCCACGCCGGCATTGCCGACAATCCGCAACGACTTGACGGTCTTCCCCATCAGGAACGACGCAAAGAAGTCGGTCGTGTCCTGGCCGAGACCCGATTCGTTCGACGCGTTCGGCAGGCGGGTCGCGAAACGCAGCCCGATGGCCGGCCGGCCGGGCCCTTCGTTGAGCAGACGCAGCTTGGTCGCAATCACGAAGTCGTCGACCGCAGAGGTCGTGTTGCCGGTGAACGACAACACCCCCGAGAGCGGCGCCGGGATACGCTCGGTGATCGTGAGCTGGCGGTAGAAGCTGCCATCGATCTGGATCTCGGCAATCGGTCCGACGCCCACGCTGATGCCAACCGTGGGACCTGATACCAGGTCGCCGCGCAGGCCTGACGCGGGAAAGGTGATGCCGCGCGCCCAGTCGACGCCGGTCTCGATCAGGATCTGGCCGCCCCCGACCGTCAGCGGATCCTCGGTGACGAGCGGCCGTTGCTGAGCGTCCGCGCTGGCCGCCTGCGCGCCCACGATCAGCATCACCACCGCGCGGGTGGCCCACGCCCTGCTCCATTGCCTGCCAGTCACCATCACGCTCCCCGTGTGACCCCGTCGTCCCCGTCCGCGCGTGCCCGTGATGTCCGCCGGCTCTCCAGCACGAACGTCACCGGGCCGTCGTTGTCGAGCGACACCAGCATGGCGGCCTGGAACTCTCCGGTCTCGACCGGCACGCCAGACGCGCGCAGGTCGTCGACCACAGCCTGATAGAGACGACGGGCCTGGTCGGGCGCGGCCGCGCCGTCGAACGACGGGCGCCGGCCCTTGCGGCAGTCGGCGGCCAGGGTGAACTGCGACACGACCAGTAGCGCACCACCCACGTCGACCACCGACCGGTTCATCCGCACCCGACCGTCCGCCCCCCCGTCGTCATCGAAGATCCGCAGCTCGCGAACCTTGGCGCTGATGTGGGTGACGTCGGCCGGGCCGTCGCCCTGCTCGACGCCCACCAGCACCAGCAGGCCGGCGCCGATCCGCCCAACCACGCGGTCGCCCACTGTCACCCGCGCCTGACGCACCCGCTGCACCACCGCGCGCATGTCAGCGGCTGCGCAGCGACACGAGTTCACCGAACGCCACCTCGTCGGCCGGCGCGTCGGCCGGCGCGTCGGCGGACGTGGGCGCGTGACCCGCGAGCCGGCGATCCAGCAAGTGGCGCGGCTTCACGTTCGACATCGCCTTCATCATCGACGCCTTGACGTGCGGATGCTCGCGCTCGAGGTCCATGACCAGGCGCTTGGTGCGCTGGCGCTGCAGGCTGAGGTCGCCGCACGCCGGGCAGCAGCAGCCAATCACTGGCAGCGCCGACTCCTGGGTGTAGGCGCGCGCATCGGCTTCCGTCACGTAGACGAGCGGCCGGATCACGATGTGCTTCTGGTTGTCGGACACGAGCCGGGCCGGCATCGCCTTGAGCGCCCCGGAGAAGAACGCGTTCATGAGCAGCGTCTCGACGAAGTCGTCGAGATGGTGGCCGAGCGCAATCTTGGTGGCCCCCACGTCCTCGGCCAGGCGATACAGCACGCCCCGGCGCAGGCGCGCGCACAGCGAGCACGGCGTGTCGCCCGCGTCGAGGATGTCGTCCATCACCTCGCCGATGGTCGTGTGCTCGATGCGCAGCTCCCAGCCGCGCGCCTTGCACGTGTCGGTCAGGACGTCGTGTTGGTAGTCCTTGTAGCCCGAGTCGACGTTGACGGCGATCAGGCTGAAGTCGATGGGCGCGCGCTGGCGCAGCACGTCGAGGATCTGCAACAGCGCCCAACTGTCCTTGCCGCCCGAGAGTCCGACCATCACGCGATCGCCGTGCTCGATGAGCCCGTACTCGACAATCGCCTTGGTGACGTGTTTGGCGAGACGCGCTTCGAGCGGCGTGCGGTAGGCCATGGCGGAATCCCAGTCTACACCGGGGTTCCGGGCGACCGGTCGAGCAGGCGCGCCACCGTGGCCGACCAGGTGAGCGCTGCGCCGCGGATGCGGCCCGCTGCGCCGAGCCGCTCGGCCGCGTCACGATCGTGCATCACGCGGCTCAGGCCGAGGGCCAGCGCCGGTGCGGTGGGCGCGCACACGACGCCGTTCACGCCGTCGCTCACGAGCTCGGTCGGCCCGCCGCTGTCGCGGCACGTCACCACGGCCTTGCCCGCCGCGAACGCCTCGGCCGTGACGAAGCCGTAGTCTTCATCGAAGGGCACGAAAGCGACCGCGCGGCAGCGGGCCAGGTGGGTCAGCAGCGCGTCGTCGTCGATCCGTCCTACCAACTGCACGCGCGTCTCGAGCCCCAGGCGCCGGCACCGCGCGCGCAGGTCGTCACGCGCCTCGCCCTCGCCGGCAATCACCGCTTTCATCCCCTGCGCTTCTGGTTGGGCCAGCGCGTCGAGCAGCAGGTCGAAACGCTTGAGCGGCGTCAGCCGCGACACGGCAAACAGGTAGTCGCCGTAGCCGTCGCAGCGATACGGCCTGGCCGGAGCCGGCGGGTGCAGCACGGCGGACTCGATTCCGGAACGGCTGAGCCGCGCCTGCACCGTGCCCGAGATCGTGAAGCGCCGCTGCACCCCCGCCGTGAGGAAATGGCGATCGGCGGCCTGTATCAGCTGGCGCCGCACTGATTCCTTGATCCGGTTCTGCCACGACAGCGGCGCGCTGAACTGCGGCCACAGATCGTAGTACTCGCGCATGGTGTGATTGAGCCAGCAGGTGTGCCGTGGGTGCCGCACTGCGAAGGCGGGATACCGCAGGCTGATCACGTGGTCGACCGTGCCGCCGTCGGCCGCCCGCGCCACGTCGGTGAGCCACGCCGCGGCGTAGGCCGCCCCTTGCCGGCCGAAGCGATTCTGCGGCGTCACCACCAGATCGGCCTCGTGCCCACTCTCGCGGCACGCGCGCACCAGCTCGCGCGCAATCACCAGATGGCCGCCCTCCACGAACGGCGGACTCGATGTGACGACCAGGACTCGCATGCGGCTACTCGTAGAGCGGTGTCATCCGCACGAAGACGCCGAGGAAGCGGTTGTCCCGTCCGCCGGTCTCGAACAGCGGGATGAATCCAGTCGCGCTCTCGATTGAGAGGGCGTAGACGTAGTTGGTCGGATTCTCGGGATACGGCTTGTAGGGCAGGCCCTCGGCCATCGGCAGGATCACCGTGCGCCGATCGTTGGCCGGCACGTCAATCACCTGCGTGACCGCGCCAGTGCGGATGGTGACCCGATTGGGCTTCGGCCCGGTCTCGAGCATGAACTCCATCCGCGGCACCCGCAGCACCCGGGCCTGCGGGCCGTTCGGGCCGGATTCGAGCGGCGCCGGCGCGCGCAGCATGACGTCGGCCCGGCTCTCGCCGCGCACCCAGAAGGCATCGCCCTCGCGGCCATAGGCGTTGTCGTCCATGAAGTAACCGCTGAGCGGCGGCACGCCGCCGAGCGGCTGGCGCGACCGCGACGGGCTGACGTTGACCGGCAGGTCGTTGATGAGCGAGAGCTCGAGCGGCAGGGCGCGATAGAGCCCGCTCTTGGTGTGCTCGCCGGGATGGAACGACGAGTAGAACGGGTTGCTCAGCACCGGCATCACGAACACGGCGCTGACGGCGGCAACGCCGACCGCGAGCCACGGGAGCGCCAGGCCTGGCACCAGGAACAGGAAGACCGGATACACGCCGAGGAAGTAGCGGTTGCCCACCGGACCACCGCCGCCCGAGTAGGTGAACGGCATGTAGAGCAGGAGCGCGATTGCCGACCCGACCCCGCCGGCCAGCGTGAGCCAGCCCCAGGTCGTCTGCTGCCTGCGCATGACCAGGAACAGCAGCAGCGCCGCCAAGCCCGGAAAGTAGTAGACGGCAAAGCCGGTATGGCGGCCCGCAAAGAAGTACACCAGGTTGTGACGGAAGACATCGACGATCGCGTCGCGATTCACGAGCACGTCGAGCGGCACGCCGTTGGTGGTACGGCCGATGCCGGTCGTGTCGAAAGTGCGGTCGTCGGTCTGAAAGGGGAACCCCTTCGAGTCGCCGCCGCTGTAGAACGTCTTGCGGTCGCCGCCCTGGTAGTTCCAGTCACCGGTCACGGCCACGTTGGCGGCGAAGAAGCCCACCACCACGATCGTGAACGCCATGCCAGTCGCCAACCCGCGCTGCCACCGGCGGCGAAGTGCGAACAGGGCCAGCACGGGCAGCATCAGCAGCACATGCGTCGGCTTCGAGAACGTCGCCAGGCCCAGCCACGCCGCGGCGACGAGATCGCTGCGTGAGCCGATCAGCCACGGCGTGCGGGCCGTGCCCGAGGGGCGCATGGGACTGGCTACTTCCTTGTAGAGCCAGAAGAAGTAGCCGAGCATCACCAGTCCCGAGTTGAAGAGATCGGGTGTGAGCCACACCAGATAGACCGGCAGCACCGACACGAACACGAACGCGCCGGCGAAGATCAGCGCCACCACCGGATGGCTGCGCGTGACGAGGAAGGCGTAGGCGCACAGGAAGCTCACGATGACGATGAGCGCGTGCAGCACCAGGAACCCACTAGTACCGAAGAGCCGGATGAACGGTGCCGCCGCCAGTGGGTAGAGGAACGACTTGGCGAAGTAGAGACGCGACGGATCGGCGTCGGGACGCACCTCGACGTGCACGAACGGCGCCGCGCCGTCGACGCGCAGGTCGGGGTCGGATCCGCGCTTGAGGAAGATGCCTTCGGGTCCGCTCGGGAACTCGCGCCACACCCGCACCAGGTCTTCGCGCCGGAACTCGAAGTCGCCGTCGTCGGCCAGACTGTGGCCGAGCCCGTAGTAGGTCGAGGCGTCCGAGAAGAAACCGTACGACACCTTCGGATAGTTCACTGACAGCGCCCACGCGAGCAGCACGACGGCGATGGTGGCGGTGGCTGCGGCGCCGAGCCGCCACGCCTCCGACCGCGCCAGCCAGCCGCGTGACGTCGTCACCGTGGCCCTCCGTCGTGCAGGAACGAGAGGTCGAGGCTCAGCGCGCTCTGCCGCCGGGTGCGGCGCGACGACTCGTGCAGCAGTTCGTAGAGGCGTTCCATCTTGCGCACGAACGCCGCGATGTCGTAGCGCTGACCCGTTGCGCGCGCGCCCCCGGCCAGCGAGGCCGCAAGCGCGGGTTGATCGATGAGCGTGGTGATGGCGCCGGCCAGCGCCGCGGCATCTCGCTTCGGCACGACCAGCGCGTCGCGGCCGTGCACGAGCACGTCGAGCAGGCCGTCAGCATCGGTCGACACGATCGGCTTCCCCATCGCCAGCGCTTCGAAGGCGGTGAGCGGCGTGCCCTCCCAGAGCGACGGGAACACCACGATGTCGAAGGCGCTGAAGGCCGCGGCTACGTCGCTCTTGAATCCGGCGAACACGAACCGCTCGCCGAGTGCCAAGGCCTCGGCCTGCGCCCGCAGGGGCGCCTCGAGTTCCCCCTCACCCACCAGGAAGAAGCGCGCGTGCGGATACGCCGCGAGCACGGCCGGGGCGGCGGCGACCAGGAACTCGTTGCCCTTCGACGGCATCAGGCGCGTCACGCAGCCAATGGCCACGGCGCCCTCGGGCACGCCCATGTCGGCACGGGCCGCGGCCACGTCAGCGGTTGTGCGCGGCCGCGCGAACTCGTCGAGCGGCGCCCCCAGATAGACGATGTGCGTGCGATCCGCCGGCACCAGCCGGGCGCGCGTCGTGAACTCCGCGGTCGACGCCGACACGGCAATCGCCAGATCGGTGTAGCGCGCCAGCCACGCGTCGGCCACCTTCTGGAACCACGGCGTGTCGGTGTGGTTGGCATGTTCGTGCAGGATCGCCGGAATGCCCAGCCACGCCGCGCACATCCGCCCGAACGTGGTGGCGCCATAACCGTGCAGGTGCACGACGTCGGCGTGTTTGTCGCGCAGCACTTTCAACAGATGCGTGAAGGTCGCCGGATCGAACTTGTGCCGGCCAAGATACGTGACGTCGATGCCGAACTGCTCGAGCGTGTCGTCCGAGAGATCCTTTTTGCGCAGGCTCACGAGCGACGCGGTGAAGCGCTCGCGATCGAAGCGCGGCATCATCCAGGCGAACAGCCGCTTCACCCCATGCATGCGGGATCCCGCCCACCCCAGGTGGTCGCACACGTGCACGATATTCAACTTCCGCACTAGAGCCATCCCTGCTCCCGGTACCACGCAATGGTGCGCTGGATGCCGGTGCGAAGGTCGACCTTCGGGGCGTAGCCCAGTTCGGTCCTGGCGCGGGTGATGTCGAAGGCGCGGCTCTTGGTGTAGAAGTCGACCCGCCGCCGGTAGAGGGGCGGCTCGATCCGCAGCGGCACGCACACCATCTCGCAGGCGAGGCCCGCCGTCCACACCGGCCACACCGGCAGGTGGAACCGCGGGGGCGTGACGCCGAGCTCGTCGGCAACCAGCGCCACGAGTTCGTTGAGGGTGGTGTAGCTCTCGCCCGCCAGGATGTAGGTGCGGCCGCGCGCCCCACCCACCTCGCCGCACAGGCGGAAGCCCTCCACCAGGTCGTCGATGTAGGTGAGGTGGTAGAACACCTTCCCCGATCCGAGCATCGGGAAGCGGCCGCGCGCCAGGCCCTTGAACATCTTGAGGAAGCGCGTGTCGCCCGGGCCGTGGATGCCGATCGGCCGGGCCACCACCACCTCGAACCCCTGCGCCACGCCGTAGTCGCGCGCCAGCGTCTCGGCTTCGAGCTTGGTGTCCTGATAGACGTCGCCCGGGTTGAACGGCGCGTCTTCGTTGGCGGGCGGGTGCGCCACGTGGCCGTGCACACCGCCGGTCGAGCAGTGCACCAGGCGGCGGGCGCCAGCCGCCTTCGCCGCGTCGAGCAGATGCCGCGTGCCGTCGACGTTGATGGCGCGATACGCTGAGTCGGGCTGTCCGGCTTCGCGGTAGGTGGCGGCGATGTGATACACCACCTCGACGCCGGCGCACGCTCGCGCCAGGGCTTCGGGCGCCAACAGGTCCCCTTCAACCGCGCTGACGCCCGCCGCCGGCAGTGATGACGCGGCAAAGCGCGCCAGGCTCTTGCCCCGCACAAGCGCGCGCACCTCATGGCCGTCCGCGGCGAGCTGGCGGGCCAAATGCCCCCCGGTGAAGCCGGTCGCGCCGGTGACGAGCACCTTCACCGGCGCGCCGGCTCCTTGGCCGGCGCTGAGGCAAGTGCCCCCGCCGACCGCGCGGCCAGGCGGCTCATGGCCTCGGCCGTTCGGCGCAGGTAGACCTCGCGGCCATAGCACTCGTCCGAGAGCCGCCGGGCGGCCTCGGCCAGGGCGCGGCCCGCGGCCGGATCGTCGAGTAGCGCGCCGATCGCCGCGGCAAACGCCGCCGCGTCCGGCGGCACGAGGCGCGCCACCGCGGGGTTGAGCACCTGGGTATGCGTCAGCAGGTCGGTCGCCACGATCGGCGTGCCCGATCGCAGGTAGGAGTAGATCTTGAGCGGCGTGTTCGTGCCGCGGATGCGCGGTGAGGCGAGCACCGCGGCCGTCGCCACGAACGCGGGAATCTCGCGGGCCGGCTGCTGGCCGGTGAACACCACCGTGCTGGCGCCCTGAGCGGCGGCACCGCGCTGCGCCGCGTCGACCTGGCCCGCATCCCCGCCGACGACCAGCACGCGGGCGGCCGGATGCGTGCGCTGCAACCGGGTGGCGGCCGCGATCAGCAGATCCAGGCCCTGGTAGGCCTCGAAGGTGCCGGTATAGAGCACGACCGGCGCATCGGCTGGCAGGCCCCAGCGCTCACGGACGGCATCCGGGGTCAGCGTGGGCGGCTGGTCGACATCGCCGCCCATCACGTTCTCGATGAGGATCGACCGGTCGCCGTGGCCCATGGCGGTGACCGTGTCCTGCAGTTCCTGGCAGATCGTGATCACCACGTCGGACCCGCCCACCATGCGCGTTTCGGCCGCATCGAACACCGCGCGCAAGACCTGCGACCCGCTGAACTTGAAGTTGCTGAGCTGCTGCGGCAGGCTCGAGTGCATGTCGTAGAGGTGCGGAATGCGCATCAGCTTCGCCAGCCACACGCCCACGAGCCCCATCTCCTCGTGCGAGTGGATTGCGTCGTAGCCGCCCGCCAGGGCGCGGCGGGCGATGGTGAAGAGCATCAGCGCATCGAGCACGACCTTGGCGGCCGACGGTCCGATCTTGACGCGGGTGACAAACGGCGGCCGGGGGCTGCGGAAGATGCGCAGGTTGGGCAGATCGACGTCGCGGCCGATCGGATACGTGACCAGATCCACATGGTGGCCCAGCTCACCGAGCGCCTTGATGCGATGGAACTCACTGAACGGCGTGCCCCGCGGCTCGAAGAACGGCTCGGGGGCGAGCATGAGGATTCTGAGGGGGCGGGCGGGAGTGGTCACGGCCTGGGTGATGAGTGACGAAACGGGCACCTGGTGAACGGCTTCATCATACCATCCGATTCCCCGCTTCTTGCTGACCTGACGTCACTTATGCTAGGTTCGAGAGGTTGCATTCCTCAGCTGGTCCCCGCCGATCCCTGCCCAGAATCGCCCTCGGCGCCGCCAAGCTCACCCTCAGTTTGGGACTGATGGCGTTCGTGCTGCGCAACACCAGTCTGAACGCCCTGTGGCAGATGCTGCGGCGGGTGCAGCCGGTGTGGCTCGTGGCGGCGCTCGCGGCCCACGGCGTGATGATGGCGCTCAGTGTCTGGCGCTGGCGTCTCCTGCTCGGCGCCCAGCACATCCGGGTGCCGCTGCGCACCTTGTCCGAGTCGTTCTGGGTGGCGCTCTTCTTCAACAACTTCCTGCCGAGCAACATCGGCGGCGACGTGGTGCGCATCGCCGACACCTCACAACTTGCCGGATCGAAGACACTGGCCACGACCGTCGTGCTGGTCGACCGCGTGCTCGGCCTCTTCGCGCTGCTGACCGTGGGCGCCGTTGGTGCCGCCACCGCGCGAGCGTTCGGCGTGGATACTCCCGGCGCCGGCTGGCTCGAGCTGGCCGCACTGGCGGCCCTGGCGATGTGCATCCCCCTCTTCGTGGCGCCCCGGCTCCTCGACGCCCTGCTCCGACCGGCGCGAGCGCTGAACCAGCCGTGGGTCAGCGAACGGCTGGCTCTGCTGCAGGAGGCGCTCGGCCGCTTTCGCGCGCAGCCCTTGTCCCTGGTCGGGGCCCTGGCTGGCGCCGTGGGCGTGCAGTTGGTCATCGTCGTGTTCTACGCCCTGACCGCGCGCAGTCTGTCGATCCCGCTGTCCGTGCTGCTGGCCGGCGTGCTCGTGCCGGTGGCGATGGCCGTGCAGATGGCGCCGGTGTCGATCAACGGCTTTGGCCTGCGCGAAGCCGTCTTCGGCGTCTTCTTCGTACGCTTCGGCCTGGGCGTCGAGGCGGGCGTGGCCGTGTCCCTGCTCGGGACGGCACTCGTGATGCTGTTCTCGCTCGGCGGCGGCGCGCTCTTCCTGTTACGCCGGCACTGACCCTCTCCCATTCCTGCCCATCGCTTCCCGCGCCCGCGGCACGTGTAAAGTCCTGTGCATCACCCGCCGATAGTGAGGGAACCTGGAGCTTGCCGCTCGGGTGTGCCTCCGACCTCCCACGGTGGCCATCCACGGCGCTCCCGCCGATAGCCGTTTTTTGGGGAGAGTCACTATGTACGCAGTTCGAGCCGTAGGAATCGGCCTGCTGGCCCTGCTGGCCGCGGCCTGTCAGCAGACCAAGAGCGCCAATCCGCTCAGTCCCGACATCGCCGGCCCGATTCCGGGCGTGGCCATCACCGCGCCGAAGGCGCTGGAGCCATTCGTTGGCCAGGCGCTCCTGGCCACGCAACAGCCGCTCGATTTCCTGATCGAGAACGCAGGCACGAGCGGCGTGCGGCCGCTCATCCTGCAGTTCCAGTTGGCGGCCGACACCGCGTTCAGCCAGGTGCTGCATCAGGCCGACCGCATCGAACCTGGCCCGAACGGCCGGACCGCCTACCGCCTCACCCAGACCCTGGGCGCCGGCGGCACCTACTACTGGCGGTCGCGCGCGCTCGACGGAGCCAATACCGGTCCCTACTCGGCGGCGGCCAGCTTCACCATTACTGAACCGGTCGTGATCGAGACCCCGCAGCCGGTCTCACCGCTCGGCCAGATCGACACTCTGACGCCGGCCTTCGTGCTGCGCAACGGGCGCATCTCTGGGCCCGCCGGACCGGTCATCTATCGCATCGAACTCAGTCTGACCCCCAACCCCGGCGCCATCTCCACGGTGCTGAGCGTCGGTGCCGGATCGGCCGGCACGACCACAATGGCGGCCGGCAGCGCCGCTCCCTACGCCACCACCATCTACTGGCGGGCGTATGGCACCAACGGCGAGGTCGAGAGCGGCCGCTCGGCATGGGTGGCGTTCCGCACGCCCAACGCCCCGACGGGTGGCGGGGGCGGAGGGGGCGGTAGTGGCGGAGGGGGCGGCGGAGTCCCCGTCGGCGCGGCCCGCTCGATCTCCGAATCGGAGGCGCTGTCGATCATCCGTTCCGTCCACGACGGCACTGGCGTCGACCTGGGCTCACGCTCGTCGCGCGATAGCCGCAACCGGTTCTTCGCAGGAGCGGTGGCGGTCGTGCACTACGGCCACGCCCGCTACAACCCGAGAGGGCCGGATGCGAACTGGTGCATCAAGGACGGCGGCTCGGGCCGGCCGCAGTCGGACGACGTCATCGTGCGCTGCAACTCGCGCGACGCCTGGGACCTAATCGGCAGCGCGGGCGCCGACGGCTACCGGTTCCACCTCGACTACATCGGCCGGCTGCCAGGCGACCAGAACGTCTACGCGCCGCCCCGCTCGGCCCCGCCCTAGGCAAAGCCGCCGAGTACAGCAAGATGGGCCGGACTCCCCCTGGGGAATCCGGCCCTCTCTCGTTGGTGGCCGACGACCCGCGCGCTAGAAGCGCACGCGAACGCCGCCGCCGTACTGGATAGCGCCGACTTTGGTCGACACGGTGTTGCTGACGACCTGGAACTCCGACGACGCCTGCGCGTAGCGCACGAAGGCCCCCAGGCGGAACGAGCCGTTGCCGATCTGGAAGAGGGGATACGAGAAGTCGGCGGCGAGGTGGCCGCCCCACACGTTCTTCTTACGGGCCACGATGGTGGGGGTCACGTCCACCGCCGTGTTCAAGGCGTTCGCCTCTCGGACCAGTACCTCGCCGACGACCTGCTGCGAGAAGCGAAACTGCGTGGGGCCGCCGTAGATGTGCACGTCGAGCTTCTCTCCGAGCTCGACCAGCACGCCCGCACTGAAGTGCAGCGCCTGCTCGATTCGCTTGGTTTCAGGCACGCTGACGCTGAACGCGCGCGGCCGGTTGAAGAAGAGCGGGTGCGGCGCCTGACCAGTCACCGTGGCCTCGTCGGAGCTGGCACCGCGGTGGGCGCTCACGCCCAGAGTGAACCGGCCGGCAACGCGCGCGGCCACGCCCATGTCGAGGATCGCGCCCGTCGACGACCGGCCCGACACCGTGAGCCGGCCGGTCTCGTCGTAGAGGGTGAAGGGGCCGTCGTCGGTGAATTCCTCGTCGCCGGGCTCGAAGGCGCCGTTCAGCGACAGCATGAACCGGCTCTCATCCGTCTGCGCGCTTGCGCCCTGCGCCCCGAGCACTACGCCACCCACCACCGCCACTACCGCAAGAAATCGCATCTTCGTCACTGCTCCACAAAGTGGCGCCACGCGCCTCGAGAACCGTCGTAGCCGCCTGGGGTTAGGGCGAACATTACGTGCGGCGTGATGTTAGCACGGCCCGAAATTTGCTATTTTCTTGACGGCCGGTTCGGCATACCATGGGGGGCCAGCTACCAAAGGCCGGCGAGGAGTAGTTGCTGATGTTTCGACGATTCACATGGCTGGGTGTCACCGCGGCCACGCTGGCGTTTCTGGTTGCCTGCTCCCAGGTACCGCAAAGCCCCGTGTCCCCAAGCGCCGTCAGCGGTACGAGCGCGGCGAATCCCGACGGTTCGACCCTCAAGGTGAGCGCGCCCACTCTCGTGAGCCCCGCCAACGCCGCGCGCACCGACTCGGTGCGGCCTACCGTGGTATTCCGCAATGCTGTTGGCCGGTTCACGGGCGCCGCGCTGTCGTACCGCCTGCAAGTGCTGGATGTGAATAATGTCGTGATCGACGAACTCCTCGTGTCCCAAGACGCCAGCGGTCAGACGTCGCTCGGGGCCGAAGCCGACCTGGGCTATGACACGGAGTACCGGTGGCGCGTGCGTGCGGAACTCGAAGGCCAGCGTGGCCCGTGGTCTGAGGTGTGGTCGTTCCGTACCGCGCAGCGCGTGCTCATCGGCACGGGCGACAACGTCGGTCCGCCCCGCAACATCGGCTTCAACGAGACCTACGACATCCTCTACACGATCTACCAGGCGGCGCGCTGGGACATCAGCGGCCGCTCGAATCGCGATCAGTTGAACCTGTTTCTCGAAACTGCGATGGCCGCCGTTCACTACGGCCATGGCAAGTGGAACCCCCGCGGCGGCGACGCCGGCTGGTGCATCAAGAACGGCGGCCCCGGCCGTCCGCAGTCCGACGACGTGATTGTCCGCTGCGACACGCGCGACGCCTGGGATCTCGTTCTCGGCATCGGTGGCGGCAATCCGGTCTGGTCGCCGAGCTACATCGGCCGGCTGCCTTCGATCCAGCAGGTCTATCCGCCGCGCGCCAGCACGCTGGCCCGGCTGCCGCAGTAGACCAGCAGAAGGCGGCCTCCATCTCCGGGCGACAGCGGCGCCGCTGTCGCCTGTTTTTTTGTACATTCACGTACCGAGAGGCCATCCGTGCCCGAGCCGCAGGACACCTTCTACAAGTCGTTCTCCGAAAAGAAGCTCACCGGTTACGGCAGCGGCCGACGCAGCCGCATCGAGCAGCATCGGCTCGCCCTGCTCCACCGTTACCGGCCGGCTCCCGGCGACATGGTGGAGGTAGGTCCCGGCCACGGCACGCTGGCCGAACAGGCGGTCGGGGCCGGCTGGCGCTACAGCGCGATTGAAGCCAGCAAGATCCTGATCGAGGTACTGCGTGCCAAGGGGCTCACGGTGATCGAGGCGTGGGCGCCGCCCATTCCCGTGCCCGGCGGCAGCGTCGACGTGGTCTACGCCGATCAGGTGCTCGAGCACATGAACGGCATCGAGCAGGCGCGGCACTTCACCGCCGAAGCGCTGCGCGCGCTGCGCCCGGGCGGCGTGTTCTTCGTGGTGGTGCCAGACTACCTGAAGGAACGCACGTTCTTCTGGGACGTGGACTACACGCACAACTTCGTGACCACCGAACGGCGGGTGCGGCAACTCTTCAACGACGGCGGCTTCCAGGTGGAACATGTGGAGCGAAGCATCGGCCTCGCCACCGGCGTGGCTCGCGATGCGCTGGCGGCCGCGGCGCTGCTCGTCAACATCCCCGGCCTGGACGCGCTGTCGCGTCACACCGGCACGACGGAGCTCTTGTTCAAGGTGCGCAAGAACCTCTTCGAGACGCTCACCTTCGTGGCCCGAAAACCGCGCGGGGACCAGTAGCCGTCCTGCGCCGCCTCACCGGCCCCTGGTGGCTGCGCCTGGCCATCACCGCCGGCATCCTGGCGTGGCTCTCCACGCGGATCGACATGGCGGCGGCGGTCAGCGCCGTCGCCCGCGTCTCCCGGCCGCACCTGTGCCTGGTGCTCGCGTCGACCGCGTGCTGGGCGTGCTGTCGCTCGCCGCCCTCGGTGCCGCGGGAACTGGCCGTTTGGACGCCGGGCGGCGTCGAGCCGTGACGACTCGGCGTCGCCCTCACCGTCCTGGCCGTCGCGTGCGTCACCGCCTTCTGGGCTGACGCCATCCTGCGCGCCGCCTTGCCGGCGCGTCGTCACGGCGGCCTGCTCGTGCTGCTGCTGCCGATCTCGGTCAGCGGCTTCGGCGTGCCCCAGGGCGTCATCGTCTGGCTGCTACGGCCGGTGGGCGTCGCCGACGCCGCGGCCTTCGCACTCTCGACGCTGATCGTGCTGACGGGGCTCGCGGGCAACCTGCCCGGACTCGCGCTGTGGCTGCGGCGCCCGCCACTGCCGGCGACCGGGGCCTGAGCGTTCGAAGAGGCGGCGTGCGCTACTCCCGCGGCGGTCGCACGCTGAAAATCGACAGCGCGTCGTTGCGGAAGACCAGCGGCAGCAGGTCTGGTGTCGTGCCCCAACGCGCCTCGATGCCGTGATGTGCCAGACGCTCCGGCGGTCCGACCACCAGATAATCGATCCCGAATCGGACGGCCAGTTCGTAGGCCGTCGCCGCGCTGTCCGCGTGATAGAGCCGGTGGATGCGCCCCGCTCCGACCTGATACTTCATGAGTGGCACCATCGACAGAGGAAGTCCCACCGCCATGCGCCGTTCCGCGAACGCCGGGATGAACGCCCACATGTTCGCTGCCCGAGTCTGCGTGTCGACCTGGACGACGGCGTCGGACGAGGTGTGCTCACGCAGCCACTGGAGCCCGTCCTGCTCGTTGCGCGAGATGAACTCCGAGTGGTTCCAGCCGCCTACAGGAACATCGAGCACGACATCCTGCGTGTTGAAGGCATCGACGATGGTCGTCGGGAGCCCCAGGAGCGCTGCGATTGCCAGAAGCGTCGCGCCCGCCGCGCGCGCGGCGCCACGCCACTCGCGCACGGCGAGAAACGCCACACCGATGAACGGGATGAGCGCCATGAACGTCAGGTGCCCCACCCGCCAGCCGACGTAGACGTCCTGATGGTCACGGATGTCCACGTAGAAATAGAACCACCACACCACGGGCAACACGGTTGCAAAAGGGAGAAGATCACGCAGACGGCGCTGCCATGCCGCGGCGGCACCGAGGCTACCCATGATCACGGCAGGGCCGAAGCTCATGGCGGTCACGGTCCAGAAGTTCTCGGGTGTCAGGGGGTTCAGGCCCAGACGGACCACGCTCAGCTCATCCGGCGGTTGGTCGACGTAGTGAAGCGCCATCACCAGCGCGCTCCCGAGCGCCAGGGGCAGGGCCGCGTAGGCCGCGTTGAAGACCGCCGTGACCCATGCCCGCCGGACCGCGGTGTTCGTGGCCTCGTAGACGGCGGCGATGGCCGTGAACATGAGGCCGGCAAACGAACTCACGAGCGTGCTCAGCGCGAGCAACAGGCCTGCCACGGCGAACACCGCCGGGTCGCGCGGGCGAGTGCGGCGGGCCACGGCCATGACGCCAAGGAATCCCAGCAGATACCCGACCGCGTGATGGGGCTGATACCAGAGGATGCGCTGAAGGCCATCGATCGGCATCCCGTTGTAGTTCCAGCGCGAGATCGCGTCGATGTTGAGGAACCGCAGGGTGCCGAGCGGCGCGCCGTCGCGCCAGAGCGTGGCAGCGGCAACGAGCGCTTCGGCGCTCGTCGCCAGGAAGGCGCACACCACCCCGGCCAGGGCCGCCCACGGCACCGGCACGGCCTGACGCGCCAGCCCGTACAGACCGGCGACGAACATCGCGTCGACGAGGATCGCGCGCGTCAGCAGCAGTTCGTCGAGATCGACCCCCGGTCGAACGCGGTGGTCGACCGCATCGAGCAGGTGCGGCAGCCAGTAGTAGTGCAGCGGATCGTCGATGTAGTAGGGATTCTTCGGCAGGAAGTCGCCCTTGGCGAGCTCGGCCACCACCGTGCGGCGCCAGACGTGGTCGGCCGTGAAGTACTGGCGGTAGGCCACACCGCGTGAGGTCTCGACGCCGACCATCGCGAACGGCCGGCTCACGAGCACCGGCACCAGGAGCAGTGCCAAGAGGAGCATGCGAAGGTCGCTGCGGTTGGTGTCGGCCAGCCGCCAGCGGCAGCCACCCCACCTCCTTGGGCTGCGTACGCGCGACGATGACGACGCCCGGGGCAACGAACAGCAGCTGGATGACAGTCGCGAGGAAGACCGATGCCGGTGCGCCGACGGACGGAAGCGTGCCGCCAAACGCCGCGACGACCGCCGCGGCAAGCAGCAGCGCCGCAAACCCGGAGGCGCGTAGACCATCCGTGGCAGCCTCGATCATCGCGCGGTCACCCGGTGGTCGCCAGCGTCGCCAACGGCCGCGCCGGTTGCGCCACCGACTGCCGTTCGACGACCAGAATCGAGCGGGGCTGGAACTTGAGTCCCTGCTTGCGCCAGTCGCGGATGATCTGCCGGAACTCGATGAGCTGCGCTCGCTCGAGCACCGATACGCCGGGCGAATCCAGGCGATCGATCACGGCCAATTCGAGGTCGGCGACGCCACCGCCCGCCTCGAGTGCAATGAACGCCCGGCCGTCGGACAACGGCACCACCGACACGCCAGGCACGGAGCGCAGCAGGTCAGGCCGTACGAGAATCAGTGCCCGTCGTCCGGGCAACTGCACGAGCTCGGCTACGGCCGTCGCCAACCGCGCTTTCCGGGGGTGAACCCCACGGCTTTCGAACAGGCCAACGATGGCCCACGCCAGATCTTCGTGCAGGGTGTGGAGCCAGTCGACGACGTCGCCCGGCAGGGTCAGCGTCACCGACTGTCCTGGCCGGCCGAACTTCAAGGGCCGGCCGCGACCACGCGTGCTCATGACGCTATTAAAGCGCCTGAAGTCATGACGGGATCAATTAAATAGAGATAATGTTTGCGCCGGCCAGCGGCGCGCCACCCCGTCAGATCTGCGTCGGCTGCTCGGCGGCGGCGGCAGGTGGCGGCGCCACCGGCGCGTCAGACGACGGCCGGCGTTTTTCCATCGACGCGCGCACCAGGAACTTCGCGTACGGCACCACCTGTTTGATCGCCGCGACGTTCATCTGGCACGGGCTCAGGCAACTCGGGCACTTCTCGTCGCGGATGACTTTGCGGTGGGCCTGCGACTCTTCCCGGAAGTAGATGGTCGAGGGGTCTTCCTTCGTGACGTTGCCCATGACGTCGCTGTTCTCGCAGAAGAACATGTCGCCGTTGGGGTTGAGCATCACGCCCTGGGTCTGGAACGGGCACGGCGCCAGCCGGTGGTAGCCGTTGGCGATCATGTCGGCGTAGTGCATGTAGATGTAGTTCTGCCCGTCGAGCAGCGGATCCTGCCGCACGCGGTCCATGAAGAACCGGCGCATGGTCTGCTCTTCCGCGCCGATCGGCTTGAGCGTGCGCTCGAGGTCGCTGTTGCCCAGCATGGCGTCGGTGAACCGCACCATGTTGAACACGATGTCGAGCTTTTCCTTCTTCGCCCACGCCAGGATGTTGTCGGCGTCTTCGAGGTTCTTCGAGAAGATCGTCGAGGAGATGCCGAAGTTGAAGCGGTATGTCTTCTGCAGCTCCTGCATCGCCGTGATGGTCTTGCCGGCCTTCTCGAACGCCTTGCGCACGTTGCGCACCTCGCCGTGCATGTCGCCGACGCCGTCGACCGACACGCGCGTCGAGAAGATCACGTTGCGCTCGTGACACATCTCGACCACCTTGGTCAGCATCGGGATGGCGCGCTGGGGCGTGAGCCCGGTCGTGTTGATGGTGAGCTTGCGCAGTTTCGGGAACTTGTCGATCATCAGGCGGCAGATGTCGACCATGTCGTTACGCGTGGTCGGCTCGCCGCCCGACAGGCTCGCATTTTCGATCTGGCTCCAGAGCGGCGAGCTGAAGGCCCGCTCGATCTCGGCCAGCGACATGTCTTCCTTGCGGTTGCCACGCGTCCAGTTGCTGCACATCTCGCAGCGGGCGTCGCACACGAAGGTGCAATGGAAGATGAAGACGGTGGGATGGAGCGCGGTGTACTTGCCCACCACCGCCTTGACCATGTCCCGGGGAGCGCTGAGCGCTGCCTTGGCGAGGTACCTAGCTGCGTAAACCTGTGCCATAAGCCTTGAATTGTACCATATGGAGGTACCCCGGCGGGCCGCCCCTGCCGGTCGCCGGGTTTGCGGGTACACTAAGTTGGGCTCGGCGCTTTGCCGACCGCCCAGTGGTCGCTCCTGGCCCCGGAAGAAGCTGGTGACACTGCACGCGGTCTGGCGCCTGGCGCGCCTCCTCATAACGGCAGCGATTCTGGCCTGGGTTCTGCGACAAGTAGATGGCCGCGCGGCCCTCAAGGCGGTAACGTCCTTCGACGGCTGGGCCCTCACCGGGACCGTCGCCTTCATCGCCGCCGACCGGATGCTGATGCTGCGGCGCTGGCGGCTGCTGGTTCGTCCGTGGACCAGTCTCAGCGATGCTGAACTGACGCGCGTCTTCTTCGTCAGCGCGTTCGTCGGCAGCTTCCTGCCGGCCGGCGTGGGTGGCGATGCCGCCCGTGCGTATGCCCTCGGACGCCACACGGGCAACTCCGGACCGGCCCTTGCGAGCGTCGTCGTGGACCGGTGGATGGGACTGCTGGCGGTGGCCGTCTCGGGCTGCGTCGGACTCGCGATGTCGGTCAGCGCGGTGCCGCGTGAGGCCCGCGACCTCGTGCTCGCCGCGACCGCCGTGCTGGCGGCGGGCGGCGCCCTTGGGTTCTGGGCCGATCGCCTGGCTGCGCGGCTGATGCCCGCCGTGGCGCTCGGCACGCGTCCAGGCCGGGTCGTGATGCGCCTGGCCAGTGCCGTCGCCGCATATCGCAACCACGGCCAGCTGCTCGCCCGGGTCATGGGGCTGTCGTTCACGGTGCAGGCCGTTCGAATCCTCCTCGCCTGGGTGATCGGCCACGGACTCGGTCTCACACTCCCGCTGATCTACTATTGGGTGTTCATGCCGCTCAACATTCTGATCATCCTGCTGCCGCTGTCGATGGGCGGATTCGGGCTGCCCCAGGGCGCGATGATCTGGACGCTGGGCCCGCTCGGTGTCGACCCGACGCGGGCGTTCCTTCTGTCTACGTTGTTCGTTGGGGCCGGCATCGTCGGCAACATTCCGGGCGCATGGATGTACGTGCGCGGCGGCGCTTCGGGCACCGGCGCCCGCCTTTGAGTTTTCGAACCCTATGGGATTCCTTGCGTCGCTCCGGCACTCGCTCGGCCACGAGATCAAGACCATCCGCGGCGTCATCTACCGGCGCATCTCCGCTGACAAGGAGAACGAACTCGCCCTTGTCAACGCGTTCCACCAGCTCTACTTCGACGCCCGGGCGTTCAACATGACGTGGCGGAACACGTCCTGGATGGGCCAGCCGATCCTGAAGTGCCCACTCGATCTCTGGCTGTATCAGGAGCTGATCCATCGGCTGCGCCCGGACGTCATCGTCGAAACGGGCACGGCCTTCGGCGCCAGCGCCCATTTCCTGGCCCATATGATGGACATCGTCGGCACTGGCCGTGTCATCACCATCGACGTCGAGCACCGGCCGAACCGGCCCGAGCATGCCCGCATCACGTACCTGACCGGGTCGTCAGTGGCGCCGGAGATCGTGGCACAGGTGCACGACCTGGTAGGCCGCGCCGAGACGGTCCTCGTCCTGCTGGATTCCGACCATAGCCGTGATCACGTCCGAGCCGAGCTCGACGCCTACCACGGGCTGGTCACCAGGGGCAGTTACCTTGTGGTGGAAGACACGAATCTGAACGGCAACCCCGTGGACCCCGAGCACGGCCCCGGGCCCATGGAGGCGCTGCAAGACTTCCTGGGCACGAACCCGCAGTTCGCGCACGACTCCGCCATGGACAAGTTCTTTCTGACCTTCAACCCCGGCGGCTACCTGCTCCGGTCGTAGCGGCCTCGTCCAGCGCGATCACGCTGGCGGGCCTACGCCGCCCGTCGAGCGACGCGCTACTGACCGAAGCCGTTTCGGCGACCACTCGCCGGGCATCGATAAACGCCCGCCGGGCCTCGAGCGGGCGCCCTTGCTTCAGGCGCAGCCGCCCGATCATGTGGTGGGCCGCGCCGAGCAGCGGCTGGCGGCGGATCGCCCGCCGGAGTAACCGCTCTGCCTTGTCGTCTTCGCCGGCGATCATCAGCAGTTCGGCTCGTAGAACCTCGCTCATCGCCTGTTCCGTCGCCGACCCGAGTCGCCCGGCCGCCAGGGTCACCACCATCATCAACGCGACGCCCACGAGCATGAGGATGAGTCGCATAGCTACCTCTGAAGCAACCCGACGTGCAACGCGGGGGGAAACGAGGAGCAGCATAACCGCCGTTCGGCTGGCGGCACAATTTTCTCGCGAGTTAATCGGGCTCCACTTCCAGGCCCGAACGCCGCCAGGTCAAGCACGCTTCCGACAGAACGCCATGAGGTGCCAGCCAAGCGGTCGCACCCAGGCCCGGGGCAGCGCGTTGAAGGTGCCGACGAACAGTGCATTGAAGGCCAGGCCCTTCCAGCCGCCGTGCAGCCGCGATTTCACCGGGAACCGCTCGGGCACGATCCGGGTCTCGGCAAACGACCCCAGCAGGGTCTGGAACTCGCCGATCGAGTACTTCACCAGCACCGGCGCATCTTCGTGCTCGAGCGGCACCTTCATCACCTTCGACAGGGCGTTCAGCCACGAAATTCGGTTGTAGACCATGAAGATGCCCAGGCCGCCCGGCACCAGCACGCGGTGCAGCTCGGCAATGACCCGCTCGGGTCGGGCGGCATACTGCAGCACGCCGTGGCCGTAGACCACGTCGAACGACGCGTCGGCGAACGGCAGCGCCTCACCGTCGCCCACGCGCAGGTCACCGGTCAGGCCGAGCCCCGCGAGGTTCTTCGCCGCCAGATCGATGGCGGTCTGCGACAGGTCCACCCCCGTGACGACTGCCCCGCCGCCGGCAAAGCGTGCCAGGTCGGTGCCGATGCCACAGCCCACTTCGAGCAGACGCTGACCGCGGAAGCCGCCGAAGTCGACGAGCTCTGGCAGGTAGCGGAGCTTGTCGAAGCGGTAGTCATCGAGGTCGGCGAAGAACTCCCGCGAGCCCACGGGGTGGGTGGTCATCTCGAGGTCGTGGATGCGTTCGTTCCAGTAGCGGCGAATCGCTTCGGTCGTCACAGCCCCCTATCGTACAATGCCGGAAGGGACCGATGCAGCGTGACCTCCGCGGCCTGGCGGACACCCCCTTCGACCTGGTCGTCATCGGCGCGGGCATCTACGGCGCGCTGGCGGCCTGGGAGGCCACGCGCCGGGGGCTCGTGGTGGCCCTCATCGACCGCGGCGATTTCGGCGGCGGCACGTCGTTCAACAGCCTGAAGACGCTGCACGGCGGTCTGCGCTCGCTCCAGTCGCTCAACCTTCCGCAGATGCGCATGTTCATCCGCGAGCGCCGGGCCATGGCGCAGATGGCCCCGCATCTCGTGGAACGGCTGCCCTTCTGCGTGCCCACCTCCTGGCATCCCACGCGCAACCGCGTCGCGCTGCGGGCGGCGCTGGCCATCACCGACGCGGTGGCCCACGACCGCAACGACGGCCTCGTCGATCCAGAGCTGCACCTGCCGCGCGGCCGCGTGGTCGATCGGGCCGAGTGCCTGCGGCTCAATCCGCTGATCACTGGCCACGGCGTCACGGGCGGCGCGGTGTGGTTCGACTACCAGATGCGGCAGCCTGAACGCATCACCGTTTCGGCTGCGCGCTCCGCCCACGAGGCCGGCGCGGTCGTCGCCAACTACGTGGAGGCGGTCGAGGTGCGGCGCGAGGGCGCCGCTCTGCACGCGCTGGCCGTGCGCGACGTCCTCACGGGATCGCCCTTCGATGTGCGCACGCGCGCCGTGCTGAACGCGGCCGGTCCGTGGGCCGGCGGCCTGCTCGCGCGCCTCACGAGCGGCGCCGGAGCCGCGCCCGCACCCCGTCTCTCGCGGGCGATGAACCTGGTGGTGCCCCGGGTCACCGAGGCGCACGCCTGCGGCGGCGTGGTCGACGGCCGCTTCCTCTTCGTCGTGCCGTGGCGCGACGTGTCGATCCTGGGCACACGTCACGACTCCCACGACGGCGATGCCGATGCGCCGCACGGCACGCCGACGCAGGTCGAGCAGCTGCTCGCCGATGCGCGTGTCGCGTTTCCGCGCGTGACGTTCGAGTCACGCCACGTGCGTCTCGTGCACCGCGGCCTGCTGCCGATGGTCTCGGCCGTCGGCGCGCCCGTGGCGCTGCTCAAGGAGAGCGCCGTCGTGGACCACGCGCGCGACGGGCACCCCGGCGTGTTCTCGATCTTCAGCGTGCGCTACACGACCGCGCGTCACACGGCCTCGGCGGCCGTCGAGGCCGTGTGTGCGGCCGCCGGCCGGCCGGCCACCAAGGGCGCCACGGCGGTGGGCCGCATGACGAGCGCCGGCTTCTCCACTGTGCGTGCGCACGTCGACGCCGCGCGCCGCGCGGAGCTTCCGGGCACGACGGCCGACCTCCGCGAGCGTCTCGCGCGCACCTACGGCACGCATCACACCGAGGTGACGGCACTCATCGCCGCGGCCCCGGACCTGGCGACGCCGATGGACGCGACCTGTACGGTGACTCGGGCCGAACTGCTCCACGCCGTGCGTGTCGAATCCGCCCGCACGCTGGCGGATGCGCTCCTGCGCCGCACTGAAGCCGGCACGGCCGGCTATCCTGGAGATGTCGCCGTAGGGAACGCGGCACGCGTGTTGGCAGTCGAGTTGGGGTGGACGGCGGCGCGTATCGACGCCGAGATCACCGCCGTGCGGGCGGGGTATCCGGCCACCTGAGGTCCTGACCTAGCGCAGGTGCGCGTCAGCCCACCGCTCGAAGGCCATCAACGGGAAGAGCGTGTGCGCATGGTTCTCGCGTCCGACGACATGCGCCTCGACGAGCCGGGTCACCTCGGCCGGCTCGAACAGGCCGCGGCGCGCCATCCGCGCGGGCGAGAGCAGGTCTCGCATCAGCGGCTGAAGGTCGCGGCGCAGCCAGTTCTTCAGCGGAATACTGAAGCCTTCCTTCTTGCGATGGAGGATGCGAGCGGGCAGCACACCGCGCATCGCCTGCTTCAGCACGTGCTTGCGCGAGCCCTGGCGAATCTTGAGGTGGCCGGGCATCGAGAATGCCAGCTCCATCACGTCCACGTCGAGGAAGGGCGCGCGCGTCTCGAGCGAGGTGGCCATCGCCATGCGATCGACCTTCACCAGGATGTCGTCGGCCAGGTAGAGCGTGAGGTCGGCGAAGAGCTGCCGGTTGAGCACGTCGCCGCCCCGCCCGCGCGCCAGCACCTCGCGCACGGGCGCGTACGGGTCGCTGCTGGCCAGGGCCGACTGCAACGCCGGCGTGTAGAGACGGGCTCGTTGCCGGGCACCAAGGTGCACCATCCAGCGGTAGTGGCCGAGGTCAGCGGGCGCCGTCGCCACGCCGCTGATGAAGCGCTTGAACTTGTTGACCACGCCCTTCTTCGCGCCGCTCGGCGGCAGCGCTGCGCCCACCGCCGCCAAGACCGGCACGAGCGGCGCGCCGACGCTCTGAAATCTTGCCGCCAGAGCCTGCGCCTGGTAGGTGTCGTAGCCGCCGAAGAGCTCGTCCCCGCCATCGCCCGAGAGGGCCACCGTGACCTGCTCGCGCGCCAGCCGCGAGACCTGATAGGTGGGAAACAGCGACACGTCGGCGAAGGGCTCGTCGAAGTGCGGAATGAGCTGATCGAACAGCTCACCGAGATTGGGCGTGACCAGGCGTTCGGTGTGGCGCGTGCCGAAGAGCTCGGCCACCTCGCGCGCGTAGGGCAGCTCGTTGTACGAACCATCCTCGAAGCCCATGCTGAAGGTGCGCACCGGTTGACTGGCGCCCTGGCTCATGAGCGCCACGATGCTGCTCGAGTCGATGCCACCCGACAGGAACGCGCCGAGCGGCACCTCCGACATGAGCTGACTCGTGACGGCCCGCTGCAGCGCCTCGCGCAGCGCCTCGGCCGCGTCGTCGTCACGCCACTCGCGCACGGTGATGGCCGCCGGATCCCAGTAGCGCTGCACGGTCACCGTGCCGTGGCGGTAGCGGAGCCACGATCCGGCCGGCACCTTGGCGATGCCCTTCAGCATCGTGCGCGGCGCGATCACGTATTCGTAGGTGAGGAACTGATCGACGGCCTCGAGGTCGAGGGCGCGCGACACCTCGGGACGCGCCAGCAGCGCTTTCACCTCGGAGGCCAGCAGCAGGCCGCGCTCGGTCAGCGTGTAATAGAGCGGTTTCTCACCGGCGCGGTCGCGCGCCGCCAGCAGCGTCTGGGTACGAGCGTCCCAGATCACGACCGCGAACATGCCGCGGGCGCGCGTGAGAAAGCCCTCGCCCCATTCCTCGTAGGCGTGCAGCAGCGACTCGATGTCGGAGGACCGCGTGCGGAACCGGTGGCCCTTGGCCTCGAGTTCCTGCCGCAGCTCGAGGAAGTTGTAGATTTCGCCGTTGGCGACGATGTGCACGTCGCCGGTCTCGTTGGCGATCGGCTGTTGCCCCGTGGCCACGTCCACGATCGCCAGCCGGCGCATGCCCAGGGCCGCGCCAGGCAGGTGCCGGCGGCCCTCGTCGTCGGGGCCCCGATGCACGAGCGTGTCGACCATCGCCTGCAGGTCGCGCTCAGGCGCCACGCGGGTCGGGTCACGTTCGATGATCGCGGCGATTCCGCACATGGCTAGGTGCTCGGGACTGGGGGCTGGGGGCTGGGGCTCGCCACCGGGCCTTCGGCCCGGCGATCACGAATGACTTTCGCCGGAGTCCCCACTGCAATGGCGAACTCGGGGATGTCGCCGACCACGACCGCGCCGGCGCCGATGATGGCGTCACGGCCCACGCACGATCCGTCGGTCACGACCACGTGCGCGCCGAGCCACACGCCGCTGCCGACGTCGATGCCGCGCGCCGTGCGGCCCTGCTGCAGCACCGGGATGTCGACGCGGTCGTAGAGGTGATCGCCGCCCACGAGATAGGTGTAGGCCGCCATCAGCACGTCGGACCCGACATGCACGGTCGAGGCCGAGAAGATCTCGCAGTTGAAGCCGAGGTTGGCGCGATCGTCGAGCACGATGTCGCCGTTCTTGCAGCTCAGGATGGTGTTGCGGCCGATGAACACGCCGTTGCCAATCGTGATGCCGCGATTGTCGGTGCCCTTCGCGTCGAGACAGCACTGGTCGTCGACGACGACGTTGTCGCCAATCGCAATCTTGTGAGGATGGCGCAGCGTGACATTGGCGCCGAACACCACGTTCCGGCCGACCCGGCCGAGGAGCAGCGGATAGAGCTTGCCGCGCAGGAACAGACCGAGCGCACCCGGCAGCCACGAGGCGCACAGCATGACCAGCTCGTAGGCGACCAGGGCACCCAGGCCGGAGCGGCCGACCACCAGTTCCTGGTACTTCGCGACCTTCGACTTCGACTCGTCGAAGAGTTCCTGCTGGATGACCGTGATGCGCGGATCGTGCGGCCGGTCGCTCGACGCCATCAGCGGACCGCCGCGGGTTCGGCCTCGGCCTGGCGGTTCTCGCGCACCTCGCGGATCACGTAGGTGGGTTTGCCCTGCGACTCGTAGTAGGTGCGCGCCATCAGCTCGGCCAGCAGGCCGAAGGTGAGGAACTGCACGCCAGTGAAGGCCAGGAGCACACCGAGCAACAGCAATGGGCGATCGGCAATCGGCTGGTGCTGCACGAGCCGCACCCAGCCGAGATAGGCGGTGATGAGGGCGCCGAGCCCGCCGCTCACCATGCCCAGCAGGCCGAAGATCTGCAGCGGTCGCGTCGAATAGCTCAGCAGGAACTTCACGGTGACCAGATCGAGAATCACGCGGATGGTGCGCGACAGGCCGTACTTGGTGGTGCCGGCGTGGCGTGCGCGATGGTTCACGACCACCTCCGCGATGCGCACGCCCTGCTCGCTGGCAATGGCCGGCAGGAACCGGTGCATCTCGCCGTAGAGGCGCAGCGACTTGACCACCTCGGCCCGGAACACCTTGAGCGAGCAGCCGTAGTCGTGCAGGGCCACGCCGGTGGCCTTCGAGATGATCCAGTTGGCCGCCATCGACGGAATGCGCCGCGTGACGAAGGTGTCCTTGCGGTCCTTGCGCCAGCCGCACACGATGTCGAGGTCGTCGCGATCCGAGAGCTGCACCATGCTCTCGATGTCGCGCGGGTCGTTCTGCAGGTCGCCGTCGGAGGTGACGACCAGGCGGCCGCGGGCGTGCGCGAAGCCTGCGGCGAAGGCCGCGGTCTGGCCGAAGTTGCGGCGAAAGCGGATGACGCGCAGGCGCGGGTCGGCGGCCTGCAAGGCGGCCAGCTGCGCAAACGAGTCATCGGTCGACCCGTCGTCGATCACGATCACTTCGAAACTACGTCCGCTTGCGGCGAGGGTAGCCATCACCTCGTCGTACAGAGGACGGATGTTGGGCGACTCGTTGCGGATGGGAATGACGATGGACAGGTCTGGAGTCATGGGCGCTGGCGGCCAGATCCGGGAGAGTATACCGCGCCGTCGCGGATCCGGTCGCCAGTTGCGTGTGCCGCCCGCCTGGTCCGTCTAGAACTTGACGCGCACCGTGGCCAGATAGTGAAAGCCGCTGAGGTCGAGCTTGGTGCCGAGGAAGTCGTCGGACAGGTCGGCCGACGCTTTCTGATAGCGCACTTCCGCGCCGAGCGACCACGCGTCGCCGAGGGGGAAGCGCACGCCCGCCAGGGCCACGGGCCCGACCTCGCTGCCCGTGGCCACGAACTGGTCGCGGAACACGCTCCGGTCGGTGAAGTCCACGAACTCGCCCACCTCGCTGTAGCGGTAACTGAAGAGCCCGATGCCGCCGCCCAGGTAGGGCTGCACGGCTCGCGACCGGCCGAACGGCAGCACCCGCACCGTGGCGGTGAACGGCGCCACGCGCAGCTTCAGGTCCTGCTCGATCTCGTCGCCGTTGCGGTTGACGAGGTCCCCATAGACCGAAGGCACGGTGCGGCTCGTGAAGCCCGCGCCGAGCCCGGCCTCGAAGAATTCGCCGACCGGCAGCAGCCACTCGATGCCGATCGAGCCACCCGTGAAGTCATCGATGTCGAAGCTCAGGATGTCGCGGTTGGCCACCAGCACGTCGCCCTCGACGCGGGCATCCTCGCCGGCCACGACGAAGCCACCGAACGACAGAGTGAGTGACTGCTGCGCGAGCGCCGCAGGCGGCGCGATCACAAACAGGCATCCGAACACGAACAGTGCGTGGCGTAGAACTCGCATCGCCCTCTCCCTTGATGTCCCGCGGGTGCAGTCCCGCGGCGCGTCGAACGCGTACCTCGGGCCATAGCACGCGCGATGCCAACGCGAGATCGGGCGGTTTTAGAGCAGAAAACGATCGCAGCGCGCGGTGGCGTGGGGCGGCGTGCGCCGCCGCGAGGTCAGGCCGTCCCGTTTCGGCGACGATCGCGGAAGTCGCGCGCGACCCGCTGCAGCTCGCCGTGGAGCGGGCCGTTCGACGCCAGGGTGTCGCCTGCGGCCGGGTCCCACGGGCTGCCGTCGAGGGCCGTGACGCGGCCGCCTGCTTCCTGTACGAGCAACGCGCCGGCGCGCGTGTCCCACGGCTTCAGGCGCTCTTCCCAGAAGCCGTCCATGCGTCCGGCAGCCACCCAGCACAGATCCAGCGCGGCCGAGCCCAGGCGACGAATCGCGCGGGCCTCCGACACGAACGCGGCAAAGAGGCCAATCACCTCGTCGAGGGTATTGTGCACGTCGTAGGGGAAGCCCGTGACGAGCAGCGCATCGATCAGGCTGGCCGTGGTCGAGGTGCGCAGCGGCGCGCCGTTCAGCCACGCGCCCACGCCGCGCTCGGTGGTGAAGAGTTCGTGACGGTTCGGATCGAACACCGCCCCCACCACGGCCTCGCCGTCGATCTCGAGGGCCAGTGACGAGCAGAAGATCGGCACGCCGTGCGCGAAGTTGGTGGTGCCGTCGAGCGGATCGAACACCCACCGGTGCGACCGGCCGAGCGTGCCGCCGCCCAACTCCTCCGCCAGGATGTCGTGATCGGGGAAGCGCGCGCCGATGAGCGCGCGGGCCGCGCGTTCCACCTCGAAATCCACGTCGGTGACCAGGTCGATCGCGCCCTTCTTGTCGACCCGCATGGCCGTGCCGAACCTGGCCCGCTGGATGGCGCCGGCGTGGGTGACGACCTCGATGGCCGTCGCGAGATACCGGGGATTGGGCGCCGTCACGGCTCGGCGCCGTCGGCACTGGCCATCCGCTTCACCATGCGGATCTCCATCCCGCCTTCGGGGATGCGGCGGTGCGACACGTCGTCCATGAAGCTGCGAATCAGGAAGATGCCGCGCCCGCTCGACTTCAGCAGGTTCTCGGGTGCCAACGGGTCGGCGACCGCTTCGGGGTCGAAGCCCTCACCCTGATCCTGCACGACGATGGCGAGTTCGGACGGATGGTCGGCCGGGGTGGTGGTGAACTCGACGCGCACGCGCTTCGCCAGGTCGCCCTTGTTGCCATGCTTCATGGCATTGGCCACCGACTCGCGCACCGCAATGCTGATCCAGTGCAGGGTGTCGTCGTCGAATCCCACCATGCGCGACATGTGACTGCTGACGACTTCCACGAAGTCGAGCATGTCGAAGTCGCTGCTGATGTCCAACCGGACGGTATGGCTGGTGAGTGTCATGCGGCTCCGAGCCGGGCCCCCGGCGCCCTGGTCACTGCCGATAGTATACGCGGGGCGCCTGAGCATTGCCGCATCGGCCCCGCGGTCGTTATAGTGGTGGCCTATGACCGTCTCCGGCGCGACCCTGGTGCGGCCCGCGCGGACCCTGCGCGGCGCCGTGCGGGTGCCCCCCGACAAGTCGATCTCCCACCGCTACGCCTTGATGTCGGCCCTGGCCGACGGCGTCACCCACATCGCGCGCTACTCGACCGGGGCCGATTGCCTGTCGACCCTGAGCTGCCTCGAGGCCCTGGGTGTCGTGGTCACGAGATCCCCTGGCGCCGACGGGCTCACCGTGCGCATCGAGGGACGACCCCAGGGATTCACCGCCGCGACCACTGAGGTGGACTGCGGCAATTCCGGGACGACGATGCGCCTGCTGTCGGGGCTGCTGGCCTCACAACCCTTCACGACCACGCTGGTCGGGGATGCGTCGTTGTCGGGACGTCCGATGCGGCGCGTGATGGCGCCGCTCACCGAGATGGGCGCGCGCATCGACGCGCGTGACGGCGGCCGCCCGCCACTGAGGATCACGGGCGGACGCCTGACCGGTATCACCCACACGCCCGAAGTGCCGAGCGCGCAGATCAAGAGCGCCGTGCTGCTCGCGGGCCTGCGGGCCGACGGCGTCACGATGATCGTAGAGCCGGCGCCCACGCGCGACCACACCGAGCGTGCGCTCACGGCCTTCGGCGTCGTGGTCGACCGGGCCACGGCCGGCCGTCTCGGCGTCACGGGCGGCGCCCGGCTGGCTGGGGGCCTGCGCCTGCGCGTGCCTGGCGATCCATCCGCCACGGCGTTCCTCGCCGTGGCCGCCGCGGGTCTCGAAGGCGCGGCCATCGACATCGACGACGTCGGCCTCAACCCAACGCGCACCGCGCTCTTCGACGTGCTGCGGCGCGCTGGCGCTGCCGTCACCACCACCGAAACCGGCACCTGGCACGGCGAGCCGGTCGGCCGGGTGCATGTGGCGACGGGCACCCGCGAAGCCATCATCATCGCGCCTCACGAAGTGCCGCTGCTCATCGACGAACTGCCGGCGCTGGCGGCGCTCGCCACCTTCGGTGGCTCGATCGAGGTGCGCGGGGCCGGCGAGCTGCGCGTGAAGGAGAGCGACCGGATCACGGCGCTCGTCGACGGACTGCGGGCGATGGGCGCCGATGCCGACGAGTACCCCGACGGCTTCGTCGTGCGCGGCTCACGCCGCCTGACCGGCGGCGCGGTCGACGCCCGCCACGACCATCGCCTGGCCATGAGCTTCGCCGTGGCGGCGCTCGGGGCGACCGGCCCGACCGAGATCCAGGGCGCCGAGGTGGCGGCGGTGTCGTTCCCCGGCTTCTTCGAGACGCTCGACAGGCTGCGCGCGTGAGGGCCGACAAGGTCTACCTGGTGGGGTTCATGGGTGCCGGCAAGACCACCGTGGGCCGCGCGCTCGCCAGGCGCCTCGACTGGCGCTTCGAGGACATCGACGAGTACATCGAGCGCACCGAGAAACGAGACATCCCCACGATTTTCCGGCAGTCGGGTGAGGCCTTCTTCCGCACGCTCGAGCGCCAGACCCTGGCCGACCTGCTCCCGATGCGCGGCGTGGTCGTGGCCACCGGCGGCGGCACCGTCGTCGATCCCGCCAACCGCGCGCTGATGTCGCGCGACGGCGCCGTGGCGTGGCTCGATGCGCCGTTTGCGCGCCTGGCCGACCGCATCCCCTCCGATGGGCGCCGTCCGCTGGCCGCCGATCGCGCCGAGATGGAGCGCATCTATAATCAACGGCTCGCGGCCTACACGCAGGCCCATGCACGGTTCGACGTCTCGCGGGCGAGCGTCGACGAAATCGTCGATCACCTAACGGACTGGCTGGGGCACTGATGCGGTATTTGGTCCTGAGCGACATCCACGCGAACCTCGAGGCACTCGAGGCGGTGCTCGAGGCCGCCCGCGACATCCCCTACGAACGGCTGCTCGTCCTCGGCGACCTCGTCGGCTATGGTGCCAGCCCCAACGAGGTGGTGGACCGCGTGCGCGAACTGGCGCCGCACGCCACCATCCGCGGCAACCACGACAAGGTCGGCGCCGGCCTGGAGCCGTCGGATGCCTTCAACGCCGTGGCCCGCACCGCCATCCGCTGGACCTACGAGGCCCTGAGCGACGACAACCGCGACTGGCTCGCTGAACTGCCGGCCGGACCGCTGGTGGTCGACGACCTGCTGGAGATCTGTCACGGCACGCCGCAGGACGAAGACATGTATGTGTTCGACGACGGCGACGTGCTGCGCTCGATGCAGGCCGCCACGCGGCGCCTCTGTCTCTTCGGCCACACGCACGTGCAGGTGGGCTACCGCCTGGCCAATCAGTCGCTCACGCTCGAGACCGCCGACCCGCGGCGGCCCCTGCACATCCCCATCAGCCACGGTCACTACTTGATCAACCCCGGCTCGGTTGGCCAGCCGCGCGACGGCGACCCGCGCGCGGCCTACGGCGTCTACGACGCGCAGGCGCAGGCCGTCGAGATCTACCGTGCCCAATATCCGGTGGAACTCGCGCAGGCGCGCATCCGCGCGGCTGGACTACCAGAGGCGCTGGCGCAGCGGCTGATGATCGGGCGTTGAGAGGCGGGGCTCGGAACTCGGGGCTCTGGACCAGGAGCCACACGTGCGCGACTCAGGCCGGCGGTGCGGCTTTGCGCTGCGCGCGTTCCGCGCGCTTGCGCTGCTCCATCGCCATCGCGTCGACGGCGGCGCGCGAGCCCAGCACCCATCCGAGCACGATCCCGATGAGCAGGATGACCGGGATGTAGATGAAGTGCCCGGCGGTGGGCGTGCCGATCTCCATGCCTAGCGGCCCTTCCGCTCCAGGCGCGCGATCTCGTCTTCCGCTTTCTTGAGCCGGCCGCCGAGTGACCAGACATAGCCGAGCACGGCCACCCACACGAAGCCGTAGGCCGCCGCCACGAGATTGATCGCGGGAATCTGCTCTTCGGGCGGAATCTCCGAGATCGGCACGAACTCGTCAGGCGAAGGCTGCGGCTGCGCGCCGGCGAGGGCGGGGCCGAGCAGCAGGGCCAGGGTCAACAGCACTCGCAGATGTCGCATCACGCTTCGTCCTCAGCCAGATAGAGCGCGTCGATTCGCGCGCGTTGGCGCTCGAGCGACGACCGCAACGACAGCAATGCCAGGAAGAGCAGCAGGAAGGCCGTCACGCAGAACCACAGCGGACGGCCCATCTCGACCGGCAAGGTGGGCACGACCGAGGTCTTGGGGTGCAAGGTGCGCCACACGTTGACCGACACGTAGATGAACGGCACGTTGGCCAGACCGAACAGCGCGAGGCCGGCCGAGAGCTTCTCGGAGCCGGGCCCGCCGAACTGGCGCAGCAGCAGATAGGCCAGGAAGATCAGGAACAGCATCAGGCTGGAGGTGAGCCGCGCGTCCCACACCCACCACAAGCCCCAGGCCTTGCGCGCCCAGAGCGGGCCGGACACGAGGGTCAGCAGGCCGAACAGCACGGCCAGTTCGGCGGCGGCCACGGCCGTCGCGTCGAACTTCGGGTTCTTCGTGAACAGGAAGCGCGCACTCGCCACGCCGGCCACAATCGCCCCCAGCATGAACATCCAGGCCGAGGGCATGTGAAAGAAGTAGATCTTGTAGACGAGGCCCATGGTGGCCTCGTGCGGCGCCGCGTTGATCACCCACGGCGCCACCGCGAACATCAGCGTGGCTGCTGCCAGCTGCATCTTTACCGCCGTCGTCACGTCGCCACCTTCCTGCCCTCTGCCCGCCCGGCTGCCGGGCGCGACTCAGTCCGTCATGAGCGGCTCGAACGTCCACAACGCCAGCGTGACGAACACCGCATCGAAGAACACCAGCAGCGCCAGCCAGAACTGCGCGAGCCCCAGGTCAGGCTCCGCCTGGAACAGCGCCGCCGTGCCGCGAACCCCGGCAATCATGACTGGAACGGTCATGGGATACAACAGCACCGGCAGCAGCACGTCGCGGCTGCGCGCCCGCACCAGCATGGCCGCAAAGAGCGTGCCCACGGCGGCGAAGCCGAGCGTGCCGGCGGCGAGCAGCCCGGCCAGCCAGCCGGGGGCCACGAAGATCGGCGCCTGGAACATCAGGCCCACCATCGGCACGAGCACCGCCTCGACCAGCGCCATCAACATCAGAATGCCGGCGAGTTTGCCGACGTAGAGGGCGGGACGGTCGGCCGGGGCCAGCATCAGCGCGCGCAGGGTATCGGCCTGGCGTTCGCGCTCGAAGGTGCGGCCCAGGGCGAGCGTGCCCGAGAACGCGAGCGCGATCCACAGGATCGCCGCCGCCACGCCGTCGACCGGCACGCCTTCCTGCACGAACCCGAAGGCGAAGATCAGCACCACCGTGACCGCGAAGAACAGCGTCGTCGACAGCACCTCGAAGCTGCGCACCTCGACGGTCAGGTCCTTGCGCACGACGAACGCGGCCACGCGGAAGAAGGCCCTCATGCGCTCTGCATCGCTTCGCGGTAGCGGTCACGCAGGGCTCCGCCCGCGTCAGCGGCGTGCGCGCGCCGCCCGCCGCGCAGGAACACGACCTCGGTGAGCAGCCCGTCAACCACGTCGAGATCGTGCGTGGCCAGCAACGTGATGACGCCGCGCGCCTGCTCCTGCCGCAGGCGTGTCACGAGCGCGGCAGCCGACGCCTGGTCGAGGCCGGTGAAGGGCTCGTCGAGCAGCAGCAGCCGCGGCTCATGCAGGAGCGCGCGCTCCAGCGCTACACGCTGGCGCATGCCGCGCGAATACGACGAGACCGCCTCGTCGCCGCGCGCCGTGAGGCCGGCCCGCTCGAGCGCGCCAGCCACGCGCGTGTCCACGTCGGGCAAGCCGTAGAGCCGCCCGAAGAACGCGAGGTTCTCACGTGCCGTCAACTCGGGATAGAGGAACAGATCGTGCCCCAGCATGCCAATGCGCGCGCGCAGATCGGCACCGCCCTCGCTCATCGTGGCGTCGCCGTATTCCACGCGCCCGGCCGACGCGACCAGCAGCGTAGCGAGAATGGCGAGCAGCGTGGACTTGCCGGCGCCGTTCGGCCCGAGCAGGCCGACGATGTCACCGGCGCGAGCCGTGAAGGAGAGGTCGGTGAGCGCGCGCCGCCGGCCGTAGTGACGGCCGAGCTGCACGACCGAGACGCGCTCGAAATCGCCGCTCACGCCGCCGTTCCCGAACGGCCGGGCAGCTCGTCGAGTTCGGCGTAGACCTGTTCAACGGCCACCAGGAGCCGTTCGCGCTTGGCACTGGCTCGCGCGTCGAGGGCGCCGCCCGCGCGGCTCTGCCCGTCGATCGCGGCGATGGCGCCCAGCAATCGCTCGCGCTCGGCCACCAGCGCCGCCTGGGTCGCACGGGTGTCGGGAGCCCCTTGCCACGCCCACCACCCGGCCCACAGGAAGAGCGCCAGCGCGATGGCGACCGCTACCCGTACCGGCCACACCGGCGGTGCGGGCACGCCCGAAAACACGAGCGTGACCGGCTGCCCTTCGGCGACGCGTCCGGCCGTGCCCATGACGAACACTTCCCCGCCCGAGGTGCCTTCGCGCACGGCGGTGAGCTGGGCCGAGCTGACGGTGAGCGCGCCCACCTTCTCGGCCGCCACCAGCAGGCCTTCGACTGCGGCCGGGAACGCCTGCGTCAGCGAGATCGTCGAGGTCAGGGGCATGCGGAACGCCAGCTGGTACTCCGACGCACCGGGCGGGAACGGGCCGGTGAGCGTGAGCCGCAGGTCTTGCATGCGGGCGATCTGCGCGTTGCCCGAGACCAGCGATGCGCCTTCGGCGGCGGCCGGCAGGTCGATGATGAGCGGCTTGCCGGGATCGACCGGCGTGCGCGCGTTGTTCATGACGCTGAACAGATAGAAGAACGTCGGCTTGTCGTCCTGGAACTCGAGCACGATGCGCGTGTCATTGCCGAACACGACCGCGCCCGGGCGCGCCGGTTCCCTGGCCGCGGCCGCCTTCGCGACGGCGTCGGCCGCCGCCGCCTGCGCCACGCCTGCCACGAGGGCCACGCGCACGCCGCCCACGGCCGGCACCGGGAACTCGCGCGACCGCAGGGTCTCGCCGTCGAGCGTCGCCTCGGCGGTAATCGACGTGCCGGGGGGCACGCTCGTGAACTCGGCGCGCCCTTGCGCGTCGGTGACGGCCGTGACGCGGCCGTCAGGGGTGACGAGCGCCACCTCCTGGCCGGGCACGTTGTTGCCCATGCGCTCACGCACGACCCGCACGGTCACGGTGCCATTCGGCAACTCGCCGGCGGGCAGCGGCACCCCCGACATCTGCGCGGCATCGGGCATGGCCTGCGCCGCGGCCCGGCCCTCGCCCAGGGCCAGCGCGCCGACGAGGGTCAGCAGAACAGCAACGGTTCGCAATTGCATCTCAGGTCGGTCCGGCCAGCGCGACACCGCAGGCCTTGCAGAAGCGGGCGTCACGCTCGTTGCTGGTGTGGCACGCGGCGCAGGCCCGCGCCGACGGCATCGCCTGAACGGGCACCGCGGGTGGCGCGGGTGTCACCACGGCTGACCTGCCGCCGCGCGCGGCCAGGTCACGCTCGACGGCCTCGCGATACCCCGCCGAGTCGAGCTGGCGGATCAGACCCACGGCGAGCACCTTGAGCCGGTCGCGCATCTCTTCGAAGTCGGCGGCCGCGGTCTTGCGCATCGCGTGGTCGAACTCGAGTTCCTTGATCGAGCGCAGCACCAGCGCCTTCTCGCGTTCGAGCGCCGCCCGGGTGTGCCCTCCCGCCGGCGCGTCGGGCACCAGATCTTCGGGTGAGACGAGCGGCGACAGCGAGCGGTAGGCGGCCACGGCCACGAGGCTCGCGGCCACCACGGTGACGCTCAGCACGACCACGCCCGAGGTCGACCGTCCCGACGAGACGAGCACGACCGCCGTGGCGGCGAGCATGCCCGCCAGCAGGAACAACTGCCACGGGCGGAGCCCGAGGTCAGTCGAGATCGCGGAGTTCATCGTCGAGTCGTTGTTGGAGACCGGCATCGGCGGCGGTCGCAGGCACGCCG
>Ga0163144_10000586_pt1 | contig 85051 bp, 77 predicted proteins | sample OliLak19BULKMAT1_FD_123175 | JGI IMG/M metagenome (GOLD analysis project Ga0163144, IMG submission 123175) | Freshwater microbial mat bacterial communities from Lake Vanda, McMurdo Dry Valleys, Antarctica - Oligotrophic Lake LV.19.BULKMAT1 | ecosystem: Environmental > Aquatic > Freshwater >... | reverse complement strand
GGGGGGGGGGGGGGGGGGGGGGGGGGGGGGGGGGGGGGGGGGGCGGGCCCACCAAGGTGTCCGCAACGATGGTCACCGTTGCCGTGTCCGCCAAGCGATTGTCGACGGAACGTGCCACGATCAGTGCGGTGCCGGCGCTGGTGCCCGCCTGGAACATTCCCCCGGGCGAGACGACACCGGCGGTGGCGCTCCAGGCGACCGCGGCGGTATCGGAGGACCCATCGGCGCGCGTGGCGGTGGCCGCAAACTGCAGCGCTGCCCCCGTGGCCAGCGCGGCAGCGGCGGGAGTCACCGTGATCGCGGTCACCTCCGGCAGCGGATCGAGCCCGCCAACGCGGGTCGGCGCGGCACAATGAAGCAGCGCGGCCGCACACACGGCCGGGAGGGCGACAGCACGCGGCACAGCGGTGGCTCCGGGGATCGGGACCAGCATGATAAGGGCAAGCGCGGCCCCGGTCCGCGACCGTCGTCCCCGGGCAGTGGTGACCGGGGACACGTTCCAGGTGCGCTGGACTTTCTGTTCGGATCCGACAGATTCAGCGTTCACTCGGATTCCTCCCTTCTCCCGCTCCCGTGCCCATGGAACCTCGTCCACTCGATTTCCTCAAGCGACTGCTCGATTCTCCGGGGCCGAGCGCGTTCGAAACCCTTCCTGCCCGGGTGTGGCGCGAAGAAGCCGGGCAGTTGGCGGACCGGGTGCATGCCGATGTCAGCGGCAACTCCTTTGCGACGCTCACCGGCGCGGCACCGCGGGTCATGCTGGCGGGGCATATCGATGAGATCGGGGTCATCGTCACTCATATCGACGACGACGGCTACCTCTCCTTCGACACCATCGGCGGCTGGGACCATCAGGTCTTCGTCGGGCAGCGGGTCCGGCTGCTCACGCGCGGGGGCCTGGTCACCGGCGTCATCGGGAAGAAGGCGATTCACCTGATGAGCAAGGAGGACCGGGAGAAGGTCTCCAAGGCCGAGGACCTCTGGATCGACATCGGCGCCACCAGCCGCAAGGAAGCCGAGTCCCGGGCGCAGGTGGCCGACGCCGGGGTTATCGCATCCGGAGTCGTGGAGTTCCCCAACGGCCGCATCGTCAGCCGCTCACTCGATAATCGGGTCGGCTCGTTCGTCGTGCTGGAGGCCCTCCGCCTGCTGCGCCCGACGCGCCCGCGGGCGGAGGTGGTCGCCGCCGTCACCACCCGGGAGGAGATCGGGTCGGGCGGCGGGGGCGCGCGGCCCGGCGTCACCGGCATCGATGCCACGGTCGCCGTGGTGGTGGACGTCACCCACGCCACGGACTACCCCGGAGTGGAAAAGCGGAAGCATGGCGAGGTCAAGTTGGGGGGCGGTCCGGTGATCACCCGCGGGGCGTCCATCAATCCGGTGGTCTTCGAGATGCTCCGGGAGGCCGCGGAGGCCGAGCGCATCCCGTATTCGATCGAGGCGGCGGGCCGGGACACCCACACCGACGCGGACAACATCTTCCCGGCGTTTCGGGGTGTGGCGACCGGGCTGGTCTCGGTGCCGTTGCGCTACATGCACAGCCCGAATGAGATGGTGGCGCTCGCGGATCTCGAGTCCACTGCGCGGCTGCTGGCCGCCTTTGCGCGGCGCGTCGGCCCCGACACCGACTTCATTCCCCGCTAGCCGGGCGGCAACCCGGGGCCCCGCCGGACGTTACTCCCAGAGCCCCTGCAAGGCCTGTTCGACGGCCGCCCGCACCTCGCGGTCATCGTCCTGCAGCAACTCCTTCAGCACATTCGCCGCCGACGGTCCGGCGGCATGCAGCCCCTCCACCGCAGCCAGGCGCACGGCCGTCGCCTTGCGCCGGAACAGGCGGCCCCCTGGCTCGGCCGCCTTGCGCAGGGCCTGCAGTGACTCACTGGATGCGATGCGCCCCAGGGCCAGGTACATCTCGCGCTGGACATCGAACTTGCCCTCGGCGTCCGAGGCGACCGCCAGGATCATGGCCAGATTGCGATTCTTGCGGCCATCGAGATCCTGGGCCGCCTGCAGCCGGACAGGAGCCGCGGGATCACGGAAGGCCCGCCGGAGCGGCTCCACCGCCGCGATCCCGCCGATCTTGGCCAGGGCGCCGGCCACCGCCCGCCGCACCCGCTCGTCGTGGTGCCCCATCTGCTTGGCCAGTGCGTGGACGGCGCTCTCCTGCTTGAGCTCTCCGCAGAGGTCCGCCACGTTGCGGACGACAAACCACTGGTCGTGGCTCAACATGTGGATCAGCAGGTCTCCACCCTCGGTCATCTCCTTCAGGGCCGAGAAGTACCCCCGGCGCTCGGCCATGTCCTCGGAGCCGACCATGGCCGCCAACAGCACCTCGGTGGCATCGGCGCCCATGCGCTTCAGGACACCGATCGCTTCGGCCTTGTGGTTTCCGTGGACCGTGAGCCGGGCCACCTTTTCCAGCGTCGAGCGCGGCAGCAACCGGCGAAGCGCAATCCCGTAGCTGCGCGACTCGGCCTTGGCGGACTGCTGGCTCTCGAGGGTGATCAGCCCGTTGGCCGCCTGGACCAGCTCGCCCCAGTTGCCCTGCCGGGTGGCGTATTCTCCCGCCGCGAGGATCTGGTTGAGCAGGTCGCTGGCCGCGTTATCGGTCGAGGCGGTCCCCAGCCGGTCCACCAGCTCGTCGAGCGGGTTGAGCGCGCGGGTCTGCATGGTGACGAAATGCATCATGCCGACCTTGGCTTCGGTGAGCGCGTCGGGACCGAGGGCGCTGATCCGTCCGTCGTCGTCCACCTTCTTGCGGAGGTCGGCCGGCGGCAAGTCGGCCCGGCGGCTCTCGGTCGGCTTGACGTCCCAGAGGGGCCGTTCGACACCGGGACCGAGCGGGTCCGCCGCCGCAGGCGGGGCCATGTTGGGCAGGGTCGTGACGCCTTCCGGCGGCAGGGGCAGGACCGCGGCCGCACCACATCCGGCGGCGTCGAGCCGGGCGACCAGGTGGTCGAACGAGCCGTACGTGCCCGCCGGCGAGGCGAGAATGCGCATCAGCGAAACCAGCGTGCTCGTCATCAGCCCCCGCGGCAGCCGGATCTCCCCGACCCCGAGCCCGCGGAGCTGGTCGTGCAGCCCCACCAGCTCGGCCCGCCCCACGGGGACGTCCACGTTGTTCCAGGTGAATCCGACCGGGGTGAGCCGCAGCACGTAGTCGCCCCCGCCCAGTCCGGTGGTGAAGCGCATGAACGCCTGGCGCTGCTCCTCCTTGAGCTCCGGATGATCGCGGAGCAGGAGGAGCACGGCGGCAAACTCGGAGAGGGTTCCTGCGGGCGTTGTCATGGGGGTGCCAGTCAGCTCCCAACATAAGTCTCACTCTGAAGCACTGCAACAGGTTAGGGTCATTTTCCTGCCGCGCCCGCAAGGCTATTCTTCGCCCATGCGTACCTCCCATTGCCTGCGGTTTCTCGGGGTGGCGGGCCTCGCCACCATCGCAACACCGGTGGCGGGGCAGTCGACCGAGGAAGCGGTGACCCTGCTGAACGATGTCCGTGCCCTGTCGAGCGATAGCTGGGGGGGGCGGCTGATCGGCTCCAGCGGCGCCGACAGTGCGGCGGCCTACCTGGCGCGCCGCTTCCGCCGCGCCGGCCTCCGGCCCTCGCCCGGCGGCTGGTTTCAGAGCTTCACCGTGTCCCGGGACGCCCCGGCGGCGCTGCAAGCCGGCATCGGCGGGGCGGTCGGGAAGAACGTGATTGGCGTGCTCCCCGGCCGGGATCCCGACCTGCGCAACGAGATTGTGGTGGTCGGCGCCCACTACGACCATCTCGGACCGGGCTACTTCGGCGCGCTCGATCCGGACAGCGCCGGCCAGGTCCACAACGGCGCCGATGACAACGCCTCGGGGGCCAGTGCCCTGGTGCACATCGCCGCCAAGCTGGCGGCGGCGCCGCCCGCGCGCACGGTGGTGTTCATCGCGTTCAGCGGCGAAGAGGCGGGGCTGTTGGGCTCCGACTACTACGTCAAGAACCCGGTGTACCCGCTCTCCCGCACCTACGCCATGGTCAACATGGACATGGTGGGCCGGCTGCGCGCCGACCGGCTGCTGGTGTACGGGTCCGCCACCGCGCGGGAGTTTCCGGCGTTGCTCGATTCGCTGAACGCCACCGCCGGTTTCGACCTCCGGCCCTCGGGCGATGGCTGGGGCCGCAGCGACCAGTCCTCGTTCTACGCCGCGGGGCGGCCGGTGCTCCACATGTTCACCGACCTGCACGAGGACTACCACCGGGCCAGCGACGACTGGGAGAAGATCAACGCCGACGGTCTGGCCCGGGTGGCCAACTTCACCGCAGCGGTGGTCCGCGCCCTGGCCGACCGGCGGGCGCCCCTGACCTTCGTCAACGTGCCGCCGCCCGCCCCGGTCGCGTCGGGAAGTTCCTCGAGCTACGGCGCCTATCTCGGCAGCATCCCGGACATGTCCGAGAATCCGGGCGGGGTGCGCCTGACCGGCGTCCGGGCGGGCAGTCCCGCCGAAAAGGCCGGCCTCAAGGGCAACGACATCATCATCGGGATCGGCGACCGGGCGGTGCCCGATCTCCAGGGCATGACCAACGCCCTTCGGCAGCAGCAGCCCGGGGACGTGGTGGAGGTGCGCTTTCTCCGCGACGGGATTGAGCAGCGGGCCACCGTGACCCTCGGCGCCCGCGGAGGCTGACGGCATGACCGTTCTCGATCCCGGGCCCATCCTGGCCGGGCTGCGCGGGCAGTTCTGCAGGGACGCCGGCCGGCCGGCCCTGCTGCAATACGCCGCCGGCCGGATCCGCGCGGCGGGCCCGCCGTACACCTCGGTGTACCTGTACATGCTGCAGGAGGACTCCCTGGTCCTGGAGGCGTGGGACGGCCGGGCGACCGAACACACCCGCATCGCGGTCGGCCAGGGTGTCTGCGGCACCGCGGTCGCCACAAGCCACGACCAGAACGTCGGCGACGTACGTGCCATCTCGAACTACCTCGCGTGCAACACCTTCACCCGGTCGGAACTGGTCGTCCTCATTCGGCGGGGTGCCACCATCCTCGGCCAGATCGACGTTGACAGCGATGTCCCCGATCCCTTCGATGCGGAAGAAGAGGCCGCCGTGCGCCAGGTGGCGGATGGCCTCGCCGCCTTGCTCTGAGGGAGTAGGGGCCCGACGCCGCTCCCTCCCTCGTTCCCGACCCAGGCGCCTCGCCATGACCGCCATCGCGCTGCACCAGCGCCGTACCGGCACCGGCCCTCCCGTGGTGGTCCTCCACGGCGGCCCGGGCGCGCACCATGATTACCTCCTCCCGGGCTTCGACGCGCTGGCCACGGGGCGGATGCTGATCTACTACGACCAGCGCGGTGGCGGACAGTCGCCGGTGGGGCGAGACGTGCCCGTCGGCTGGCGGGAGCACGTGCAGGACCTGGAGGAGTTGCGGCAGGGTTGGGGCCTCGCACGCCTGACATTAGCCGGGTATTCCTGGGGCGGGCTGCTGGCGATGCTGTATGCCGTGGAGCATCCCGAGCGGGTGGAGCGGCTGGCCCTGGTCTCCCCCGCGCCGGCCTGGCGGACCGCCCGGGACGAATTCGAGCAGCGCTTCAATGCCCGCACCATGACCCCCGAACTGCAGGAGGCCCGCACCGAACTGCGCCGCAGCGGGCTCCGGGAGACCGACCCCGCCCGGCATGCCCAGCGGATGTTCCAGCTGGCGGTGGCCGGGTACTTCCACGACCCCGCCCAGGCGGTCCGGCTCACCCCCTTCCGGGTGACCGAACGCACCCGCGCCGAGGTCTGGGAGAGCCTCGGCAACTTCGACCTGCGCCCCAGCCTCCGGCGGCTGGCGGTCCCGGCGCTGGTGGTCCACGGCGACGACGATCCGATTCCGGTGGCATCCGCCCGCGAAGCCGCCGAGTGCCTGCGGGCCGAGTTCGTTCTGCTCCCCGCCTGCGGACACGTCCCCTACGTCGAGCGGTTCGAGGAGTTCGTCAGGGCGCTCGACCGGTTCCTGCCCAGCCGCCCGGACTTGCGTTAGGCACGTGTCGCCGCCGCCACCGACTGGGCCGCCCCGATCGTGGGCCGGGGATCGGCCGACGGTGTTAACTTTGGGGATCGTTCCGCCCCGGATCCGGACTCCACCTCTGACCCTCGCCATGCCCCGCCTCACCCCCTATGACCTGGCCTTCGGCGCGGCGTCCGAGGAGCGATTCGAACGGATTCGGGACTCCCTCGCCCGCACCGGCGCCGACCCCCACGACCTCGACGCCTTCGTCCTCGACCGGGAAGTCGTCGGTTTCCTCCGGGACCTGGTGCCGGACGAGGGCGTCGGGGAGGCGGTACGGGAGCACCTGGCGCTGCTGCACCACGCCTGGCTGTACTGGGCCGAGGGCGGCTGGCTGGTCCGGGTGACCCGGGACCGCGCCCGCCGGCTGCTCGCGCCAGAGGTGCCCGCGGCCGAGCCCGGAGGGAACCCGGACCCGCTTCCACCCGTGTCGGGGATTCCCCGGGCGTTCTACCTGCAGCTCCCGGAGCAGCTGCTCTGGGCCGATGTCGGCGACGGGGGAGCGCACCAGCCCGTGGATGGCGCATTCGTCCGTCCCTGGCCCGGCGGTGGCCTGTTTGTCCTCGCGGTAACCGGCATGCACCCGGGGCGGGAGGGATTCACGGTGGTGGAGGCGGACGGACACGTGGTCGATGGGCCGGAGCCGCGCGATGGGCGTGCGCCCTTTGCGCCGGTGCTGCCGGGTGGGGACGCCGCCGGCCTGTTCTCCCTGGTCGGGGAGGACGAACTCCTCGAACTGGGCACCCGCGCGCTCGGGATCGTGGCCGAGGCGGCGGCCTGCGAGGGGCCGGGCCGGCGGGCACACCACGCGGTGGAGGTCGGCTGACGTGACCATGGACAAGAAGGCGGTGGCGCAGGTGCTGGAGCAGATCGGCGCGTTCCTCGAACTGAAAGGCGAGAACACCTTTCGGGTCCGCGCCTTCCGCACGGCCGCGCGGGCGGTCGCGGCGATTTCGGGCGACCTCGAGACTGCGCTGGCCGACGGTTCCCTGGCCGCCACCAAGGGCGTCGGTCCGGCGACGCTGCAGATCGTCCAGGAGCTGGTCAATACCGGGCGCTCGTCACTGCTGGAGGAGCTGCGGGAACAGGTGCCGGCCGGCCTGGTCGAAATGCTGCAGATCTCCGGCCTGGGGGTGGCCAAGATCCGGCAGATCCACGAGGCGCTGAACATCGACTCCCTGCCGGAGCTCGAGGCCGCCGCTCGCGACGGTCGCCTGGCCGGCCTCCCCCGCTTTGGCGCCAAGACCGCGGACAATATCCTCAAGGGGATCGCCTTCCTCCGGCAGGCCAGCGCGTACAAGCTGGCGCACCACGCCGCCGATGAGGCCGAGGGGCTCCGCGCCGCTTTGGCCGCCCTTCCCGGTGTGCTCCAGGCGGTCACGGCGGGCGATGTCCGCCGTCGCACCGAAGTGGTCCGGGACATCGTCGTGGTGCTGGTCGCCGAGGTCGCACCGGCCGACATCTTCAAGCGCATCGGCCAGCTGCCCGGAGTGCACGAGTTCGCCGGGCAGGACGAACGGCGGGTCACGCTCCGGGTGAGCGGGGGGGCGCAGGCCCAGATCGTGGTGACCACGCCGCAGAACACCGGCACCGTGCTCGTCCAGGCCACCGGCAGCGATGAGCACCTCGCCCAGCTGGCCGCCCATGCCCGCGCCAACGGCTTTGCACTGGACGGGGCGGCCCTCTGGCGGGGCAGCCAGTTCCTCGCCACCCCCGACGAACAGACGTTCTACCGCGCGCTGGGGCTCGCCGAGATTCCTCCGGAACTCCGCGAGGGCCGGGGAGAGATCGCCTCCGCCCAGGCGGGGAGCCTGCCCCGCCTGCTGGAGCGGGCCGACCTCGCCGGGTTCCTGCACTGCCACACCACCTATTCCGATGGATCGAACTCCGTCCTGGAGCTGGCGGAAGCGTGCCAGGCGGCGGGGTACCGGTACGCCGGGATCACGGACCACAGCCGGGCCGCGGCCTACGCCGGTGGCCTGAGTCCCGACGACCTGCTCCGCCAGGCCGACGAGATCGACCGGGTCAATGCCCAGCTCGGCGGCTTTCGGGTCCTCAAGGGCATCGAAGCAGACATCCTGGCGGAAGGGGAGCTCGACTACGATGATGCGGTCCTCGGCCGGCTCGATTTTGTCATCGGCTCGATCCACAGCCGGTTCAGCCTGACACGGGACGAGATGACCCGCCGGGTGCTCACGGCGATGGACAACCCCCACCTGTCCATCCTGGGCCATCCAACCGGCCGGCTCCTGCTTGCGCGGGACCCCTATCCCCTCGACCTGGATGCGATTTTCGAGAAAGCCGCCCGCACCGGCGTCGCGGTGGAGATCAACGCCGACCCGCACCGGCTCGACCTGGACTGGCGATTCGTGCAGAAGGCCCGGGCACTCGGTGTCATCCTGTCGATCGGGGCAGATGCCCACAACCTCGCCGGCCTCCGGAACGTGGACTACGGCGTGGGCATGGCGCGGAAGGGCTGGCTCACCCCCGCGGACGTGCTCAACACCAGGCCGGCGGAGGGGTTCCTGGCCCACGTGGCGGCCCGGAGAGGGAAGTGACCACCCGGCGGCCGGCCGCCGCACCCGCAGGCCAGCGGGCGCCGGTCATTCTGGCCCGCCTGAAGCAGGAATATCCCGATGCGGACTGCGCCCTGCACCACGAGGACGCCTACCAGCTGCTGGTGGCGACCATCCTCTCGGCTCAGTGCACCGATGCGCGGGTGAACCTGGTCACCCTGTCCCTGTTCAAGAAATACCCGGGGCCGTCTGCCTTGGCCCGCGCCCGGCAGAGCGATGTCGAAACGATCATCAATGCCACCGGATTCTTCCGCAACAAATCCCGGAACCTCATCGCCATGGCGCAGGCCGTGGTGGCCGACCATGCCGGCCGCATCCCGCGCTCCATGGCGGAGCTGCACGCCCTCCCGGGAGTCGGTCGCAAGACCGCCAACGTGGTGCTCGGCAACGCGTTCGGCCTCAATGAAGGGGTGACCGTCGACACTCATGTGACCCGGCTGGCGGGTCTGCTGCGGCTCACCCGGCACACCGACGCCGTGAAGATCGAACAGGACTTGATGAAACTGGTGCCGCGGGAGGACTGGACCCTCGTGTCCCATCTACTGATCCTGCACGGCCGGGCGGTGTGTGTGGCGCGCCGTCCGCAGTGCGAGGCCTGCTGCCTTGCAGACCTGTGCCCGGGACGGACCAAGCCGGCCAAGTCCTGAGGCCCCCGCGAGCAGCCTCCCGCCCTCAGGCCTGCACCACCTCATACTGCTCTTCCCCCACCACCGTGAATCCCCGCTTGAGATAGTTCGAGATGGCACTCGGGTGATCCAGCGTGCAGGTGTGGAGCCACACCCTGGGCGGCTGCGGCTCCCACGCCGCCTGCACCGCGCGGGTCAGCAGGACCTTCCCCAGACCGCGAGCCTGGAATTCCGCCAGGAGCCCGAGGTGGGCGATCTCCACGGACTCATCGGCGTGGGTCCGCAACTCGAAGAAGCCGGCCGGCGACCCCTCCACCGTCAGCAACCAGAGCCGGCTCGGCCCGGCCAGCCATTCGCGGAACTGGTCCTCGGTCCAGGGCAGCCGGTCACGCCAGTGGTGGGGGCGCCCGACCTCGGTGTAGAGGTACCGGTAGAAGTGCCAGGGGCACCGGGCCATCGGTTCCAGCCGGACGCCCGGCTGGGGATCCCCGGCGGGCCGAAGCTGATGGGGAGAGCGCATCTCGAGGTACGTCCGGGTAACTGTCCGCACGGGCATGCCCCAATTGTAACGTGCACGGTTTCAGGGGCTATTCGGACCACGAGTCGTGCCCCCCCCAGGACCCCGACCCATCACGTCAATCCGGCTGTGCAACCCGGCCGGGCACCCGCATCCCCCGGTCGTCCCAAACAGCCATAGAGGTTGCATGTACCGACACGTCCTGGGCGCCCTGGCGCTCACGGTCGCCGCGACTCCCGCAGCGGCCCAAGGTTGGATCGAAATCGAACGGCCGAGAATCCCGGTCACGGGCTCCCCGACGATCACCCGAGTCGGATCCGAGGTCCGGGTCACCATTGATGGCAGGATCGCGCGGGTCGAGGTCGAGGAGCGGTTTCAGAATACCGGAGGTGGGATCGCGGAGGGCAATTACCTCTATCCGCTGCCCGGAGAAGCGGTGTTCCAGAACTTCTCCCTCTGGATGGGCCAGCAGGAGATGCGCGGGGAAATGCTGACCGCGGAACAGGCCCGCGGGATCTACGAGGAAATCGTTCGGAGGCAGAAGGACCCCGCCCTCCTTACGCTCGCGGGTCACGGCCTGGTCCGGGCCCAGGTCTTCCCCATTCAGCCCGGAGAAACCCGCAAGGTGGTACTGCGCTACACCCAGCTGCTCGAACGCAGCGGCGACGCGCTGCGGGTGCGGTACGCACTCGGGCAGCGCGGCGGCAGCGCCGGCAGCTGGCGGCTGACCGCCCCGGCACCCGAGGGATTCGGGACACCCTACTCTCCCACTCACCAGCTCTCCACCCGGCAGGAGAACGGCCGGCTGGAGATCTCCGTCGACCCCTCCCGCGGCGGCGACGTGGAGCTGTTCCTGCCGCTCCGCCGCGGGCTGGTGGGAACCACGGTGCTCACCCATGCGCCTGGCGGCGAAGACGGTTACGTGATGCTGTTGCTCGCCCCGTCGGCGGCGGAGGAAGGCACCGTGATGCCCAGGGACGTGTCCCTGGTGGTCGACGTCTCCGGGTCCATGTCCGGCCGGAAGCTGGAGCAGGCCCGCGCGGCGCTGACGCAGGCCCTGGGCACCCTGCGGTCGGAAGATCGATTCCAGCTGATTGCCTTCAGTTCAGGAGTGCGCCATTTCCGGGAAGGGTTCTCACCCGCGACGGCCCAGAACCTCAGCGCCGCCCGCGAGTTCGTGAATGCATTGCAGGCCGACGGGGGCACCAATATCTCCGGCGCGCTGGAGGCCGCCCTCAGCTCCACGGTCAGTCAGGAGCGGTTGCCCCTGGTGCTGTTCCTCACCGATGGCGTGGCCTCGGTCGGCGAACAGGAGCCCGACCGGATCGCCGCCATGGCCGCGGGCCGGGCGGGACGGTCCCGGATCTTCACGATCGGCGTCGGTCCGGACGTGAACACCTACCTGCTCGATCGCCTGGCCAAGGAAGGGCGCGGCGCGGCGGAGTATGTCGCACCCGAGGCCAGCGTAGAGATGGCGGTGGGAAACCTGATGGGCAAACTGCGCCGGCCGGCGCTGGTTAACCTGCGGATCGTGTCCAGCCCGGTGCGGTTCCGCGACCTGTCCCCCGCGCAGCTGCCCGACCTGTTCTTCGGCGAGGAGCTGGTGATCTTCGGCCGGTATGCGGGAACCGGGCAGGGAACGATCGTCATCGAGTGCGAACGCAACGGCCGCCGCGAACGCTTCACCGCGGAGGCCAGTTTCCGCCCGGTGGAGGGATCCAATGATTTCATCCCCAAGCTGTGGGCCTCGCGCCGGGTGGGGGACCTCACTCGGCAGATCCGCCTGGAAGGGGCCAACGAAGCCCTCCTCCGCGAGGTCCGCGACCTCGGGCTCCGCTACGGAATCCTCACGGAGTACACCTCCTACCTGGTCCAGGAACCCCAGTTCGCCGCGCGGGATGAACGCGCCCTGCGGGCCCAGGCCAACGCGATCGGAGCCGCGTCGGCACCGGCAACCCAGACCGGTCAGGCGGCCTTCGATCAGGCCAAGGCGAGCGGCCGCATGCGGGACGCGCGGAGCCTGGCCGAGGCGGACGCCGTGGCAGAGGAGAAGCTGGCCACGCTCTCGCGCAATGACCGGGAGGTCCGCCGTGCCGGTGGACGGATCTTCCGGCAGACGGCCGGCGTCTGGACGGACGTGGCCCACGGGGATAGCCTCCGGGTGATTGATGTCGCACCCTTCAGCGCCGCCTATTTCGCCGTGGTGCGGGCGCTGCCCGAACTGAGCGAGAGTCTGGGCGTGGGCGAGTCGGTGGTGATCGCCGGACGTCGTGCAAGCATCCGGATCGCCACTGACGGCCGCCAATCGCTCGGTGCGGCCGAACTGCGCAGCCTGGTGCGTGACTTCCGTGGAGGTGCCTGATGCGGCAACTGGCCCTGCTCCTCACCCTGCTGGCCTGCGACGGCGGGCCGGCGGGGGAGGGCCCCAACGAGACCTGGCCATACGCGGTGGCGCGCGCGGACTGCGCCCCGTGGGATGGAGCGGCGACGTCGGTCTACCTGACCGCCACGCCGTCAGACAGCGCCCCGATCTCCGCTCCATTGCTGCGGCTCAGCGTGTACCATGAGATGGGGGGCGTGCGGGGGCGGCGGTGGGAACTTGGCGAGACGGGCCCCGATGGCGCGGTGGTGGTCTATTGCGACGCCCAGGAGGCCTGCGTGAGCGCCACCTCCGGCTGGATCGAGTTCGCCCCGGGAGGCGCGGGGCCGCTCACCGGACAATACGACGTCAGCTTTCCCGATGGTTCCCGGCGGGCCGGACGGTTTGCGGCGCCGGTGCAGGACATCCTGGTGTTGTGCGGCTGATCCGCAGGGGCCCATGACCGGTCATTCGATCGAAGAACTCTTTGCCCAGTACCATGCGCCGCTGCTGCGGATGCTCTATCGCCGCACCGGCGACCAGGACCGCGCCGAGGATCTGGCAGCGGAGGTCTTTTCGCGGGCCCTGCAGGCACCGCCGGACAACCCGCGGCCCTGGCTGTTTGCCGTGGCCCTGAACCTGGTGCGTGACGATGGGCGCCGCGCGGTGCGCCAGGGCCGCCGGCTGCAGCTCCTCAAGGGAGAATCGCCGGTCAGCGCCGGCGGGGCGGATGAGGATTACGAGCGAAACGAGAAGACCCGGTTCGTCAAGGCCGCGCTGAGCGAGCTGCGGGAGATCGACCGGGAGGTCCTGCTGCTGAAGGCTGAAGGCTTCGACTATGACGAAATCGCGGCGACCACCGGACTGGCCAAGGGCGCCATCGGAACCACGCTCTGCCGCGCCCGCAAGCGGCTGGTGGAAGCCTACCGCGCGCAGGAGAAGGACAAGCATGTCGCATCTTGATGAAGGCACCCTGACCGCCCTGTTCGACGGCGAACTCGGCGCCCCCGAGCGGGAGCAGGCCGAGCAGCACCTGGCCGGCTGCGGCGAATGCCGCCGGCTCTATACCGAGATTCGAGGGTTCGCCGACGAAGCGGGGCAGTTGGTCGACAGCCTGCAGCCGGCCGAACGGAAGGCGTCCCCTGCACCGCGCCCCGCCCGACCAGGCTGGGAGCGGTACCGCCCCCTGGCCTGGGCGGCCACCCTCATCCTGGCGGCGGGACTGGGCTGGTCGGCCAGCACCCTGCGTTTCAACCAGGGCGAGGCATCCGACGCCGTAGACGGGTTGGCCGAGCAGAGGGCGCCCGCGACCCCGACGTCGGCCCTGCCGGAGGAAAGCCGGGATGAGTCGCCCTCTCCGGAGGCACGGGAGCGGGCGGGAGCGCGGCAGGATGGCGCCCCCCGCCGCCAGGTGACCCAACCCCCCGCACCGATTGCCGCCGACATGGCCAAGGCCGCTGCGCCGGCACCGGCCCGGAATGAGGCAGAGCCTGCAGCGAACGCTGTGGGCCGGGTGGAATCGTCGCCCCCGCCCAACCCACCCGCCGCCCTGGTCGGGACGGAGCCGTTGCAGGCCCGGGGGGCCGAGGTTTCGGCCCTTCGCGAGGCCCCCCAAGGTGCCTACCGGTACCGGGAGACCAGCCTGGAGCAGGCGGTCCGGGTCCTCGGGGGGTCGGTCAAGTTGATCGACGGGCTCAATCCTATTCGGGTCCAGGCGGGACCCTCGCAACCGGTCCCCGGCGGGCCGGCGCTCGAGGTGATCCGGATCACCTATCTCGATCCGCCCGGGCGGGAGCTCTGGCTGGACCAGCAACGGCACCCCGCGGCTGCTGAGGTGGATGCGGCGCCGGTGGCCGACCTGCTGGCAGGTGACACGACCGTCACCAGCGCCGGCGACGGCCAGAGCCGGGTGCGCTGGATCTCAGCCGACGGCTTCCGGCTGACCCTGACCGGGTATCTCCCGGGGGATTCCCTCAGGAGTCTGGTGCGCCGGGTGCACTGATCCGGCCCGGGCGGGATAGATTCCCGGCATGTTTCATCTGAATGACCGCACGCTTGAGCGGCTGATCACCGGAACGGCATCCGGTATCGAGGTCGACCGGGTCAAGCGGCACGCGGACGAGTGCAGGGCCTGCTCCCGCCGCCTGGAGGAGTGGCGGGACAACTTCGGCGAGGTGGACCGCAACTTTCCTCAACTCGCCACCGACGCAGCCCCCGCCACCACCATGACCGCCGGCGGACTGGTGGTCATGCCGCCGGAGGAAGCCCGGCGGACCTTCCGGCTGGACCTGGCCATGGTCCTCTGGGGCATTGCCGCGGTGCTGGCCATCGTGGACGTCTACGGGATCATCCGCCTGGGTGTCGATTCCGGTGACGGAGGCGAAATGGTCGTACGCACCGATGCCCAGCCGCCGCGACCGGTTCCCAGCCCCGCCCCATTCGTCGGGCTCCACGACACGCTCCTCGGCGCCGACCCGGTCGAACCATCGCCTCGGCCGGTCGGCCGGGAGCCGCGGGACAGCAGTCCTCCGCCGTTGAGCGTTTCGCCCCGTTTTCGCTCGGTGCAGCGCGTGGAGGCCGCCCGGCAGCTGGGCGGAGCGCTGCGCGGTGTAGTCGGCCTGCCGCCCGACCACTACGAAATCGGCCCCGCCAGCGCCGTCCCCGGCGCGCAGCGCAATATCGATGTCGTCCGCGTGGTGTACCGCACGGGAACCGGGGGACGCCTGGCCCTGGATCAGCAGCTCATCCCGGTGGACGCCTCCGGGTTCCGGCCGATTGATGACACGGCGCTGGAGAGCGGAGAAACCGTTTTTCGGAGCACTCCCGACGGCGGGAACAGCGCGACCTGGCTGGACGAGGGCGGATATCGCATCTCCCTCTCGGCCCGCATTTCCCAGGATTCGCTGCGCAAACTGGTGCCGCGAGTCCAGTAACCGGCGGGATCCGGGGGGGGCCGCGGTGGTTATATTCATCCCCGTCCACGGCCCGGTCACGAGGACTCGACGCCGTGCGGACGTTCTGACCAATCCCCTGGGCGATTTCAACGATGTTGCCAAGCTCGGCTGGCACGGGCTGGCGACCATCGGCTTCGCGCCGGCGGCCAGCCCGATCGGCTTCCGGGGAGATTTCTTCTACGGCCAGAACAACATCGACAAGGATGCCGTCGGTGTGGGTGGCAAGTTCAAGCTGGCCGGCGGAATCGCCAGCATCGTCTATTCCTTCAGCAGCGCCGGCAACATGAAGCCATACGTGCTCGGCGGCGTCGGCTATTTCAACCTGAAGGGCGAGCCTGATACCGGGCCTTCCGCCAGCGACAGCAAGGTCGGATTCGGCGGCGGTCTCGGCGTCAATTTCAAGGCCGGCTCCGACGCCAACCTGTTCGTCGAAGGCCGTTACATCAACATTGACGGAGATGCCTTTGTCCCGGTGACGATCGGTCTCCGCTTCTTCACCAAGTAAGCCGGACGCTGTTGGACAGGAGCGCCGGCGCGACGACAAAGTCGCGCCGGCGTTCGCTTTTCTAGGAACTGCTCCCACGGGCGGCGCCCAGTCCTGCCAACCGGCCCGTCGCCCAGGCCCACGCGAAGTTGTAGCCGCCAATGGGCCCGAACGCGTCGAGCACCTCTCCGGTAAAGAACAGTCCGGGCACCCGCCGGCTCTCGAGTGTGGTCGGATCCACCTCGTTCAGCGCCAGCCCGCCGCCGGTGACCTCGGCCTTCTTGTAGCCCTCGTCTCCCGTCCACGGCAGCGGGTAGGCCGTCAGTCGCGTCACCAGGCCCTGCCGCGCCTCCCGTCGGAGCTGCGCCAGTTGCTGCCGGGGATCGACCCCGGCCTCTTCCAGTAGCGTTTCAGCGAGCCGAAGTGGCAGCCGTTCCCGGAGGACCCCGAGTACGCCGGCGGCGCTGCGCTGCCGCAGCAGCGCATCCCAGGCAGGTGCGGCCAGGTCGCACCACTGTGCGGTGATCGTCTGCCGAGGCCCGCCCGCCAGCCGTGAACGTACGGCCAGATGCGAGAGATCCAGGACCACCGGGCCGCTGTAGCCGCGGTGGGTGAACAGGAAGCCGCCGGTGGACCGGACCCGGCGACGCCCCGCCACGGCCGTCAGCGTGGCGGCGGTCAGGGAGACGCCCGCCAGGGTCGCATGGACCGCGGGATCTGCAACGAGGGGAGTGAGCGCGGGATAGGTGGGGTGCACCGTGTGACCCAGACGGCGCGCCAGTCCGAGTCCGAAGCCATCACTGCCGGTGGCCGGCACCGAGAGCCCGCCCGCGGCGATGATCACTCGTCCGGCGACGATGGCGTCCCCCGCTGCGAGGGCAACGCGGATGTGGCCCGGGTGCGGATCCACCGCCACGACCTGCGCGCCGCCGCGCACCTCGACACCCAGTTCACGGGCCCGGCCGAGCAGCCGATCGCGCACGTCCCGGGCCCGGTTGCTGACGGGAAACAGCTTGCCAGTCCCCGGTTCCAGGGCGAGCGGAAGCCCCAGGTCCCGCTCGAAGAACTCCCGCTGTTCGGCCAGCGGCCAGCTGCACAGCAACCGGCGCAGCAGATGGGGCGAGGAGTCGGTGACGAATCGGCCGGGATCGAGCGCGGAGGGCAGCACGTTGCAGCGCCCGCCGCCGCTGATGAGGATCTTCCGCCCGCCGTCGGCGGTGCGTTCCAGCAGGACCACGCGCGCGCCGCGCGCCGCCGCAAAGATCGCGGCCATGAGGCCGGCGGCGCCGGCGCCAACGACCACGATCGGGAGGGCGGCTGGGCTGGGTGGCATGACTCGGCTGCAAAGATCGCAGGGTCATGCCCGCATGTCACTTCTTCCGGTACAAGCCGTCGAAGGCCACCGTCCAGGTGGTACCGCCGTCGGCGGAGGTTTCCCAGAGCTGGCGCACGGTGCCATCAGCGTTCTTGAAGAACGTCAGGCGCTGCGGATTCGGCTTGCCATCCGGGCCGGGCGCCGTGCCGGTCAGCCGCATCTCGTTGTTGGCGTAGCCGCCGGTGAGGCGCAGATACGTGCCGGAATTATCCACCCACACCTGGTGCCACAGCTTCCCGGCCGCATCGTAGAAGTTGAAGCTCTGGCCGGTCCCCCCGCGGGAGCCAGTCCAGTGCTCATGGATCAGGCAGCCCTGCTCCTCATTGGTGATGATATTGTCCCCCGCGACATTGCTCCCCACCGTGACTTCCCACGTCCCCACCCAGAAGTCGAACTGCCGGTGTTCGCCCGCGGGGCAGCCTGTGGGGGCGCCCTGCGCCATGAGCGGCGCGGCGGTCAGCAGGACGGCAGCCGTTCCAATCCGAACAATGCGTCGAATCATCGAGGACTCGTTGTGAGGGAAGTCCCGCCCCTACGGCAGCGGCGGGCACGGGGTTCCAGCGCCATTCGCTCCGCATTGGGAGCGGACCTGAGGGCCCCGACCCGGAGGGGCACCAGCATGGATTCGACTACGTTTCCGGCATGACCAATCGCCTTGCCGACGCCGCCTCCGCCTATCTCCAGAGCGCGGCGCATCAGCCCATCGCCTGGTACCCGTGGAGTGAGGCGGCGTTCGCGGCGGCTCGGACGGCGGACCGCCCGGTCCTGCTGGACATCGGCGCGGTCTGGTGTCACTGGTGCCACGTCATGGACGGCGAGTCATACGAGGACGCCACTCTGGCCCAGTTCCTCAATGCCAACTTCGTCTGCATCAAGGTGGATCGCGACGAGCGCCCCGACGTGGATGCGCGCTACCAGCGGGCGGTGCAGGCGCTGGCCGGACAAGGGGGATGGCCGCTCACGGCATTCCTGACCCCGGAGGGACAGGTGTTCTACGGGGGCACCTACTTCCCGCCCGACGGGAAATATGGCCGTCCCGGCTTTCGCACGGTCCTGGAGCAGGTCCTGCGGGTGTGGCGGGAGGAGCGCGAGCGCGCCGAGCAGCAGGCGCTGACCCTGCGCCGCCTGCTGACACCGCATCTCGACGAATCGGCGGGGGGGGACGTGTCCGCGGCTGCACTGGTCCGAGCGGCCGACCAGGTGACGCAGCACTACGACCCGGAGCACGGCGGCTTCGGCACCCAGCCCAAGTTTCCGCATCCGGGCGCGGTGGGCTTTCTGCTGACTCGCGCCGCCGACACCGGCAACGCCGATTTCCGCGACATCGCCACGCACACGCTGCAGGCCATGGCGCGCGGCGGCATTCACGACCAGCTGGGCGGCGGATTTCACCGCTACAGCGTGGACGAGAAGTGGATCGTCCCGCACTTCGAAAAGATGTCCTACGACAACGCGGAGTTGCTCAAGGCCTACCTCGACGGCTTCGCGGTGACGGCGGAGCCCGAATTCGCCGAGGTCGCCCGGGGCATCGTCCGCTGGGTGCGCGAGGTGCTGGCCCATGACGACGGCGGGTATGGGGCGAGCCAGGATGCCGACGTCGGCCTGCACGACGACGGTGATTATTTCACCTGGACCCGCGACGAGGCGCGCACCGCGATCGGCGACGACGTGCTGTTCGACCTGGCGGCGACGCACTACGACATCGGCACCGCCGGGGAGATGCATCACAACCCCTCCAAGAATGTGCTGTTCATGGACCCGCGGGCTGCCTTCCCGACGCCTCCCGACCCGCAACTGGCGGAAGCGCGGAGGCGCATGCTGGCCGCGCGGATGCAGCGGACCGCCCCGTATGTGGACCGTACCCGGTATACCAACTGGAACGGCATGCTCGCGGGTGCGCTGATCCGCGCGGGCAGCGCCCTGGAGGATTCCTGGGCGACGGAACATGGCCTTCGGACGCTGGGACGCATTCACGATGCCCACCCCGACCCGGCGGCCTTGCGGCATGCTGCCGAGGGCATCGGTGGCCTGCTGGACGATCAGGTCCAGGTCGCCCAGGCCGCGCTGGATGCCCACGAGGCCACCGGCGACCCACGCTGGCTCACCTGGGCCGAACTGCTCCTGGACCGGGTGTGGGAGGACTATCTCGATCGGGAGCGGGGCGGGTTGTGGGATCAGGCACGGGACCAGGGCGGCCTGGGCCTGCTGCCGACCAGGCTCAAGCCGATCCAGGACACCCCGACCCCATCGGCCAACGGGACGGCGGCCATGGTCCTGGCCCGGCTCGCCGCTCTCGCCCAGGCTCCGCGCTGGACCGAGCGGCATCGGGCCCTGGTCTCGGCGTTTGCGGGCGCGGCCCCGGCGCTGGGCGTGTTCGGCACCGCGTTCCTGGCGGCGCTGGACTGGGCGGTCTACCCCCCGACCCATTGCGTGATCGTGGAGGGTGCCGGTCCCGGCGATGGAGAGCTTGCCCGGACCATGCACCTGGCCGCGCTGCAGGCGTTTGCCCCACGCCGGGTGGTACAGCTGGTCCGGACGGACGGTGGCATCGTCCCGCCGGCGGTCGCGGCCATGCGGGACGCGGCGGGCGGCACCCGCGGCTATCTCTGCGTCGGAGCCACCTGCCGGGCGCCGGCGGAGAACCTGGATGCCTGGCGGGCGGCCCTGCGGTCGTTGCGCTAGGTGCGGGAGCCCGTCGTATTGACGGGTCGGGGCCCGCGGGCCACCTTCTCGGCGTCCTCCCGCCGATGGGATCCCAGCATGACACGGCTCCGCATCCTGGTCCTCGCTTTCCTGCTGGTGCCGGCGCGTTCCCCCCTCGCCGCGCAGGGCTCCCCAGGCGCCTCGCCGCCAGTGGCCCTCACCTACCTCGAGCGCTACCGCGAGATCATGGGGCTCGAGCCGGCCCCCGATCAGGTCGCCGAGGTCCACGGCCTCCGGCTCAACCGGGATGCGGCGGAGATCACGCTCAACGAGGGCCGCCTCGCTTTGCTGCAGCCGATCGGCGGCCGGGTGGTAGGCGCGGTGTTCCACGGCACCGGCACCTTTCGCCTCGACCCGAGCCTCGAGATCGAACGTCAGCGCCTGCGCCTCTTCGGGATGAAAGCGCCGCTCGACCGGGAATTCAGCGACCTGGTGCTGCTGTTCGCCGACGAAACCCTCGCGGAGCTGTCGCGGGCGCTCAGTTTCGGTCCGGGAGCCTCGGCCGGCACCGGAGGCGTCCGAGTGAAGGACGCGCTCGACCTCATGGGACATGAGGGCTCGAAGACGCTCGATCCCGATCTGATGCGCCCGTTCCTCAACGGCGAACGCACCGGATACTTCTACGCTTATATCGAAAGCAGTGGGTGGGATCCGCTGGGATTTGTGTTGAACCCGCAGGAAATCGAGGGCGTTCAGCTCCTTACTCGCGCCAAGGCCAGAGCAGCACGGCGGTACGGCGAGACCGTGGTCCAGTTCCCGGCCGAGGGTGTTCGGGGCACGGGGGAGTATCAGGAGCGCCGCCCCGAGGCGCGGATCGCGCACTACGACATGGAGATCCGGCTGCCGCAGACCGGCACCGGAGAACTGGCCTTTGCCGCAGCGGCCAAGCTCGACATCATCGCGGATACTGCGATCGGCCCCTGGGTGGCGTTTGCCCTCTACGGGAAACTCGAGGTGGATTCGGCCCGGTGGCAGAACGGCGAACCGGCGGTGATCCAGCGGGCCAAGGAGAGTCCCTACCTGTGGGTGCGGATGCCGGGGGTCCTCAAGGCGGGCGAGGTCCACCGCCTCCAGCTGCAGTATCATGGCGACTTGATCGACCGGTTCGGCGACTGGTTCTTCATCAAGTCATCGATTTCATGGTATCCGGTTTCCCTTGATGGGCGCAGCAAGGCGACCTTCGATCTCCGATTCACCAGTCCGGAGGGATTCCGGCTGGTCAGCGTCGGCAAGCAGGTGGATTCGGCGGGGGCGGCAGGGCACATGCGACAGAGCAGGTGGATTGTGGAGACCCCGATCCGGAACGCGTCCTTCAACATCGGCATCTTCGAGGAGTTCAAACTGGAGGAGCCCGGCGTTCCGCCGATCACGGTCCTCTGGTCGGATCGCATGCACCGCGCCCTGGCGCACCAGGCCGGCGCGCTGAGCGGCAAGAACATGAAGCAGCAGGTGGGCGGTGATGTCACGGCGGCGATGCAATTCTACCAGCACGTCTTCGGGGCGGCCCCCGTGGATCGCTTCATCGCCACCGAGATTCCCTGGCTTCATGGCGAGGCCTGGCCCGGGATCATCGGCCTCTCGTATGTCACCTTTCACCAGACCGCCGACGATGGGTTCGACCAGGTCTTTCGGGCCCACGAGGTCGCCCACCAGTGGTTCGGCATCGGTATCGACTACGCCACCTACCGCGACCGCTGGCTGAGCGAGGGACTCTCCGACTTTGCCGGCATCTGGTTCCTGCAGATCCGCCGGAAGGACAACAACAAGTACTTTGACATGCTCAATCACTGGCGCAGCGACATCATGCTCCGCCGTGACGATCCCCTGCCCATCTGGCTGGGCCACCGGGTGGCGACCTCCCGGACCACCGAGGACTACGGGGCCATCGTGTATAAGAAGGGCGCGTGGGTGGCTCACATGCTGCGGATCCTCATGCTGGATCTCAAGACGATGAACGAGGACCGATTCACCGCCACCATGCGGGAGTTCTACGAGACCTACCGCGGCAAACGGGCTTCGACCCTGGACTTTCAGCGGGTCCTCGAGGCGCATACCGGACAGCCGATGGACTGGTTCTTCCAGCAGTGGATCTACCGGACGGACATTCCGACGTACAAGGTGGCGTGGCGCTCGGACCCCGCCCCCGACGGCACCCACCTGGTGAAGCTGCGGGTCGAGCAGGAGCGGGTTCCGGCCGAGTTTCTGGCGTATGTGCCGGTGACGGTGGACCTGGGGAACAATCAATTGGCGCGAATCCGGGTCAAGGTGACGGGAGCGCGCACCGAGGTCACCCTGCCGCCGATGCCGGCCAAGCCCCGGGAGGTCCGATTCAACGATTTGGAGGGGGTGCTGGCGGAGGTGAAGTCGGTCGGGTGGTAGTCGGGGTGGACGGGCGGTTTGGCGGCCGGGTGGTTAGTATGGGGGGCACGCGCTGCCAACCGTCCAACCGTCCAACCGCCCAATCACAGCCATGAAGACCGCCACGATCGTCACCAGCCGCGGCACGATCATCGCCGAGCTGTTCGACGAGGAAACGCCGAAGACCGTCGAGAATTTCAGCAAGCTGGCCAACGAGAAGTTCTACGACGGCACCCGCTTTCACCGGGTGATCAGCAACTTCATGATCCAGGGGGGCGACCCCAACAGCCGGGACCCCAATGATCCCCGGGCCGGCACCGGCGGGCCCGGCTACACCATCAAGTGCGAGACCCACCGCAACACCCACAAGCACGTGGCGGGCAGCCTCTCCATGGCACACGCCGGCAAGGACACAGGGGGCAGCCAGTTCTTCATCTGCCACGGCCCGCAGCCGCATCTCGATGGCAAGCACACCGTCTTCGGGCAGGTGACGCCCGGGCTGGACGTCGTCAACACCATCCGCAAGAACGACGAAATCACGTCCATCCGGGTGGCCTGACCTGATTCTCGACTTCGCGGTCCTGGCCGACTACGCCCTGATCGACCAGCAGGGCAAGTTGTCGGTGCTGGGATTGTTCCAGCATGTCTGGGTATCCCAATTCCCGACGGTCCACCCCCGCGCCCACCTGGTGCTCCGGGTCCGGGGCCGGCGCACTGAAATCGGGGACCACGCCATGCGGATCCGCTTCGTGGATGAGCACGGTACCAAGCTGCTGGATGGGGAGGGCAGCGTGCAGTTTGGGGAGCCGCCGGCGGGCGTGGTGGACATCGAAGCGGGGGCGGTGCTGGTGTTCGACCTGCCGCTACCCAGGCCCGGGACCTACGCCTTCGAGATCAGTCTGGACGAGGAGGTCGAATACCGCGTGCCCCTGACCGTGGCCCAGGCCCCGGTGGCCGGGGCGGGACCGGAGGGCAGCACCCTGCACTGAGGCGGAATCCCGAGCCCGAGTCCCCCCCATTTCGCCCCACCGGTTCCAGCCTTTTTGACAAAGCTCCCGCCGCGCTCTACACTATCCCCAGTCCTCCCGCACCAATGCAGGTCATTCCATCCGCAGTCCTTCTATCGGAGTACATCTATGCGGCGGTTTCACGTTTGGCTGGCCGTCGGCGGGCTGGCTGCCTTCCTGGGCAGTCCGGCATCGCTTCGAGCCCAGGGATTCAGCGTCAACGAGCACGGCACCTGCGCCATGGGCCGGGCGGGCACGGGGGTGGCCGCTCCGTGCGACGACGGCTCGGCCATGTTCTTCAACCCGGCGGGCGTGGCCAGCGTGCCGCGCGGCCGGACCCAGATTTCCGTAGGTGGGGTCTTCATCGCGCCCCATGGCGACTTCACCCAGGATGCCACCGGCCTGAGCTCCGACCTGAACAAGAAGGTCTTCCCGGTGCCGGCGCTGTTCCTGACCCACGGCTTCACCGATCGGTTCGCCGCGGGCCTGGGCGTCTTCGCCCCGTATGGCCTGACGACCGACTGGCCCAAGGATGCTCTCGGGCGGTTCAGCTCTTTCAAGAGTGTCATCCGCAACATCTACGTGCAGCCCACGGTGGCCGCCAAGCTGGGCAAGTATGTAAAGGTAGGCGGCGGATTCGATGTCAACTTCCTGCATCTGGAGCTCAACCAGCGGGTGGACCTGGCCGAGCAGGCCACCACCACCCCCGGCGTGACCTTCGCCAATCTGGGCATCCCCGCCGGGACCGACTTCGCCGAGGGCAAGGTGACCGGCAGCAAGACCGGCTTCGGATTCCACCTCGGTCTCACCGTGCAGCCGACCGACCAGCTCAGCTTCGGGGCCCGCTATCTGTCACGGCAGAGGATCGACGACATCAACGGCGATGCCGAATTCAAGCAGGTCAATACCAACATCCTGATCCCGCCGGGCAGCCCGCTGATCGCGGCGCTGGGCGTTCCGGCCGGGACGCCGATGGACGCGATCCTCGCCCCCCAGTTCCAGTCCGGTAAACTGATAGATCAGGGTGGTGCCACCGGCCTCCGGCTACCCGAGCAGTTGACCCTGGGCGTGGCCTTCCGGCCCACCGACAAGCTGCACCTGCTGTTCGACTACGGCATGCAGAACTGGGAAGTGTGGGATACCATCGTCCTGGACTTCGACAGCCTGGGCCAGAGGGTCCTCCCGCAGGATTTCAAGAGGACCCACAGTTGGCGTTTCGGGGGCGAATATAGTGTGGGGAGTTCGAGCGTCGTGCGCGCCGGTTTCCTGACCCACAGCGCCGCCGCTCCGGACGATAACGTGACCGCCACGCTGCCCGAGGGCGGCCGGACCGAGTTCACCGTGGGCTATGGCACTCGGCTGGGTGGCAGCGGCCATGTGGACCTGGCGTACCAGTACATTGACCAGGCCGACCGCCGGGGCCGCTCCCGCGAGGCGGGTACGCCGAACGACGGTGTCTACACCTTCAAGGCGCACCTCTTCGGCGCCACCTTCTCCTGGAACTTCTAAGCGACGGGGAGCACACCCAATGTCCTTCAAGCGTATAGCCGTCTCCCTGCTCGTGGTGCTGCCGCTCCTCGGGAGCTGCCGCACCGACGACAGTCTCAATCCGCCGCCCATCATTGACCCGATGTTCCGGCGGTATGTCTCGATGGGGAACAGCATCACGGCCGGGTTCCAGTCGCTGGGCATCAACGACAGCACCCAGGTGCGTTCGTATGCCAACCTGCTGGCCATGGCGATGGGCACCGACTTCAAACTGCCGCTGTTCAATGACCACCCCCAGCTCGGCAAGGGCTGTCCGGCACCAGTTGACACCAATTCCACCGATCCACCGGGCCGCGTGGGCCCGCCCCAGCCTACCGGCTGCAGCCTCCGGGCTCCGACGCGCGACCTGATCAACAACGTTGCCTTCCCGGGCGCCGAGGTCGCTGAACTGCTCGACAACTTTGCGGACACGCCGTCGGCCACGGACGTCTACAAGCAGTTCATCCTTGGCGGACGCACCGAATTGGAGCTGTTGCGGCGACTGGAGCCAACGTTCGTGTCGGTCTTCATCGGGGCCAACGACGTCCTCGGGGCGCTGCTCGACTATCCCAGCGCTACCAATCCCACTGGGAACGCGGGGAATTCCTCGCAGGTCACCCAGCTGGCTGCCTTCACGGGATCCTATGACTCGGTGCTGGACGCGATCGAGGCGGTTGGCGCGAAAGCCGTGCTGATCTCGGTGCCGGACGTCACGGTCATCCCGTTCGCTTCGCTTTCCGCGATCTACTACTGCCTCACCGTGTCGGATGCGCTGCGCTGCCAGGCGCCGCTCCCCACCACGCCGGATCCCAATCTGGCGGGCCTTCGCGCGCTCGGCCGCTTCGACGTGAATGTCAACTGTGCGGCGCCTGGTGGACTGCAAACGCTGGTACCGTGGCCGATCGGCCTCCAGAAGATCGGCACTGCGGCAGCGGGGGGTACCACGGTGATCGACTGTTCGATTGACGCCGAGGTCGTCACACCGACGGAAACCCAGGTGATCGCAACGGCGGTGGCCGGGTACAATGCCCACATCGCGAGAGAGGCGGCGGCACGCGGCTTTGCCTATTTCGACATCAATCTGGGCCTCGCTGCCGCCGTCGACAACGTGCGTATCCGCCCCTTCCCGGACCTCTTGCCGGCGCTTGCCGGCGGGAACGTCGGTTTCGGCACCTACTTTTCCCTCGACGGATTCCATCCGTCGTCGCTGGCCCACCAGGCCATCGCCGATGGGATCGCGGACGCCATCAACACGGAGTACGGCACCAGCCTCCCGGTTCCGATCTGCGGGACGGTGACCTGCCCGGCGCCGTAACCGGACGGTCGGAGGGTCAGACGGTCGGAGGGTCAGATGGTCAAGTGAACGAAGGGTGGGATTCTCCGGAATCCCACCCTTCGGCGTTTCTCCCCGCCGCGGGTTGCGATCCGGGCAACCGGCGGTGATTCCCTTGAGGCCCGGCCGCGGTCATTATCCTTGGGCACGACCCGCTGTCCGTCGGCCCATCCGGCCGACGGGCCGCCTGACCATCCCCCCACCCCCAGCCACCCATGTGGAACCGTGACCGCGCCGTTGCCCTGATGCAGGAGTACACCGCCTCCGACGCGCTCCGGAAGCACATGTACGCCGTTGAGACCGCCATGAGGGCCATGGCGGACAAGCTGGGCGGTGATCGCGAGACCTGGGGGCTGGTGGGTCTACTGCACGATTTCGACTACGAGCGGTTCCCCAACCCCGACCACGCGCCCGATCGGGAGCATCCCGCCGAGGGCGTGCGGGTCCTGACCGCCCAGGGATTCCCGGAGGAGCTGGGACGCGCCATCCTGGGCCATGCGAACTACACCGGCGTGCCGCGCGACACCCCGCTGGCCCGCGCCCTGTTCGCGGTGGACGAACTCTGCGGCTTCCTCGTGGCGTGTGCGCTGGTGCGGCCGTCCAGGAGCCTGACGGACCTGGAAGTGAGTTCCGTCAAGAAGAAGCTCAAGGACAAGGGCTTCGCCCGCGGCGTCAGTCGTGAAGATGTAATTCAAGGCGCCGCCGAGCTGGGGGTGCCGCTGGAGGAGCACATCGCTTTTGTCCTTGCCGCGCTCCGCCCCACCGAGCGCTCCCTGGGCCTGGGCGGGCCGTGAACGAGCTTGAGGCAGGAGAGCTGCGGCAGGACCGGCTGGCCAGCCAGCGGGCCATTGACCGGGCGGCCGGCTCTCGTCCCATCCCCGGCAATCATGTCCTGTTGCTGCAGGATGGCCCCGAGGTCTATGAGGCGATGCTCCGGATCATCTCGGAGGCCCGGCGTTTCATCCACTTCGAGAACTACATCATCTACCCCGATCGCACCGGGCGGCGCTTCGCCGAAGCCCTCATGGCACGGGCTCGGGAGGGCCTGCCGGTCCGGGTGCTGTACGACTGGCTGGGCTGCCTGGGAACACCGGGCCGTTTCTGGCGCGCGCTCCGGGAAGCCGGGTGCGAGGTGCGGGCGTTCAACCCGTTCCATCCGCTGCGCCCGTTGCGCGCCTTCAACCGCGACCACCGCAAGCTGGTGGTGGGCGACGGCACGCACTCGGTGATGGGCGGTGTGTGTATCGGGGATGACTGGGTTGGCGATCCCGAGCGACGCATCCCGCCCTGGCGGGACACCGGCGTTCGGATCGAAGGTCCGGCGACGATTGCCATGGACCTGTCATTCGCACGCGTCTGGGCCCTCGCCGGCGGGCAGCTGCCTGAGGAGGAGCGCGCGGTGGATGTCCCTCCCGCGGGGGACACCGCTGTCCGGGTCATCGCCGGTGAGCCGGGCCGGCGCCGTACGTTCCGGGTGCTCGAGTATCTCACGGCCGGGTCGGCAAGACGGCTGTGGATCGTCGATGCGTACCTCCTCCCTCCTGCCGACCTCTCTGAAGTGATGACGCTGGCCAGCCGGGACGGCGTCGATATCCGAATGCTCGTCCCCGGCGCCAGCGACGTCCCGCTGGTCCGTAACCTGACCCGGCTGGGGTACCGGAAGATGCTGCGGGCGGGCATTCGCATCTTCGAGTGGGACGGCCCCATGATGCACGCCAAGACCTCGGTCGCTGACGGCCTCTGGACCCGCGTGGGCACCAGCAACATCAATGCATCCAGTCTGATCGGGAACTTCGAGCTGGACGTGGTCATCGAGAGCCGGGACCTGGCCATGGCCATGGAGCAGCAGTTCCGTCGGGACCTCGCCGGAAGCTTCGAAGTGGTGCAGGAGCCCCGGCGAGCGCCGCGGGTGCTGCAGCGGGTCGTGCCCAGCCGACTCACCCCGGTGCACACGGGCGAGTATGCGGTGCGACGGCGTTCCGGCCGGGAGGTCCGGCAGCGCGCCGTGATCGGTGCCCGCCGACTGATGAACGCGACCTTTCGTTCGCTGTTTGGTCCCGCCAGCGTCGTGCTCGTCGCCCTCGGCGCCCTGTTCCTGATCTTCCCGAGGATCATGGGGATCGGACTCGGGGTCATCTGCCTCTTCGTGGCCCTTGCGGCGGGGATCCAGGCATGGTGGGAGGAATTGCCGTGACCCACCCCCTGGCGACGATCCGCGGTTGAGCGGGTGACGGGCGCGGGCATTCTCAACGTTTCCTGGAGGCCGTGCGTATCTCTCCTGTGTCCGAGGGTGAGCTGGTCAGGCAGGCCCGGCTCGGCGACCCGGACGCCTTTGGGGCCCTGGTGGAACGCCATGCCCCCATGGTGCGGCGTCTCACCCGTGCGGTCCTCCGCCACGCCGCGGACGCCGATGACGCGGCCCAGGACGCCTTCGTGTCGGCGTGGAGGTCCCTCGGGCGTTTCGATCCGGCACAGGCCTTCGCCCCGTGGCTCGCCCGGATCGCGCTCAACGCCGCCCGGGATATGGGCAGGCGGAGGAGGGTCCGCGAGACCGAGGCCGTCCCAGCGACGATCTCAACGCCCGACCCCGGTCCGGAGGAGGACGCGGACCGGCTGCTGTTGCGCCAGCGGCTGGACGCCGCCTTGGCTGCCCTGCCCGAGCGGCAGCGCCTGGCAGTGGTGCTCTTTGATGTCGAGGGATACCGCCACGCGGAGATCGCCGAGTTGCTGGATGTGCCCGAGGGTACGGTTCGATCCGAGGTCTTTCATGGCCGGCGCCGCCTGCGGGCCGAGCTGACACCGTCAGGAGGGGACACATGACAGGACCTGCCTTCCGTGGCGAACGCGATGCGGAGCTCGGAGCCGTACTCCGGACCCATCTCGAGGGTGCCGATCCGGCGGGATTCGCGGCCCGGGTCCGGGCGCGGATCGCCGCTACCCCGCTGGGCCAGCGGGAGGAATCCCTCTGGGATGTGCTTGCGACCTGGGCCCGGCCGGGCATCGCCGCCGGGCTGCTGTTCGCCACGCTGCTGGGCGCCGTCGTCGCCGCGCGGGCAGCCCGAAACCTGAACACCGATAATCCGGTACTAGCCGAGGCCACGGAGCGGGATGTGCTGGTCGGCGTCGTACTGGGCTCCGCGAGGTAGGACATGAAAGAAACCAGCCGGTGGAAGGCGATCGGACTCCTGTCGCTTGCGGCGCTGGTCGGCGCCGCCGCCGGAAGCGCCACGACCGTCGCCGTCATGGGGCGCGGCCATGAGGGGGGCCGCCACCATCACGGGAGTGGGTGGTTCGTGGAACTCCTCCAGCGGGAACTCGACCTCAGTACCACCCAGCGGGACAGCGTGGAGGCCGTGCTGGACCGCTACTCGGGTCCGATGGAACGCATCTGGACCGACATGGAGACCAGGATCGACTCGCTCCGCACGGCCATCCGCCTCGACATCCGGGCGCAGTTGTCGGCCGAGCAGCAGGCTCGATTCACCGCTGTGACTGCCCGGCTCGATGCCGAACGGCGGTCCTACCGCAAGAGATGATGAGCCGATGAAACGATCTGTCTATTCCGCCGGCCTGGTGGCGGCAGGTCTGGCCGCACTCCTGCCAAGCGCCTCCGTCGCCCAGAGTCCCACCGTCACGCTGGAAGAGGCGGTGCGTCGTGTGCAGGGCGTCCAGCCCGGCGTGGTGACCGCCATCGGCAACGTGAACAATGCCGAGGCGCAGCTTCGGACCGCCCGGCTGGGTGCCTGGTTGCCGGACCTCCGGGCGAACACCACCGGGACCCGGAACTACTCGGCGACCCCGCGCCTCGACCCGAACACCGGCAAACTCACCTCCACGACGACCAGCCTCAACATGGGTCTGTCCGCCAGCGTGGATCTGTTCACCGGATTTCGCCGCGGCGCCGACTCCCGGGCTGCCAAGGCTGGCCTCGGTGCGGCGCAAGCCAACCTCACCAACGCCCAGTTCCAGGCCGGACTCGGCGTGACCCAGCAGTTCTTTGACGCGCTGGCCGCGCAGGAGCTGGTCCGGGTCCGGGAAGCTGGAGTGCGGCGCGCCGAGGAGCAACTCAACCTGGCGGCGGCCAAACTTCGGGTGGGATCGGCGACCCGGAGCGATTCCCTCCGGTCGCTGGTGAACCTGGGCAATGCGCGGCTGCAGCTCGTCTCGGCGGGGAGCGACGTCGCCCGGACCCAGGCCGGCCTGGCCCGTCTCATCGGGGTGGAGGGGCGGGTGGCCGCCGCCGATGACTCGGCCTTCTACCAGCCGGTGGCGCTTCTGGATACCGCGGCCCTGCGGCAGGACGCCCTGGCCAACTCTCCCCGGGTACAGGCGGCCGAAGCCAACAGCGCGGCGGCGGACGCGACGGTGAAGGCGGCCCGGGCGGCGTACTTCCCGACCCTGGCGCTCTCGGGGTCGGCCAACTGGAGCGGGAACAGCCTCGACAACTACAATCTGGAAGGCAACCGCCAGCTTCAGCTGGGTCTCTCCTGGCCGATCTTCAACGGCTTCCAGCGGGAACAGGCGATCCAGACCCGGATCAGCTCGCTGGATGCCGCCGAGGCCACCGCGCGCGACGCCCGGAGGGAAATCGAAGCCTCGCTGACCACCCAGTATGCCGCGCTGGATGCGGCCCGGGTCCGGATCGAGATCTCCCGGACCAGCGTGGAGGCGGCCACGGAAGACCTGCGCGTCGTCAACGAACGCTACCGGGTCGGCGCGGCCACCATTCTGGATATACTGAATTCGCAGGAAGCCCTGGCGCAGGCGGAAGTGGATGCCGTCACTGCGCGCTACGACCACCTCAAGGCTCGGGCCCAGATCGAGGCCCTGATCGGACGCCGGATATGACCAGCGCGCTGCACGACACCGATGAACGCATGGCGATGCTCCCCGGGGATGTGCCGAAGGACGCGATCATCGTCACCCGGAACCTGGTCCGCGAGTACGACATGGGCGGGGAGATCGTCCGGGCCCTGCGGGGGCTCGACCTCACCATCTGCCGCAACGAGTTCGTGGCGATCATGGGCCCGTCGGGCTCGGGCAAGTCGACTTTGATGAACATGATCGGCTGCCTAGACACGCCCTCGGACGGCGAGTACTGGCTCAACGGGCACCGGGTCTCCGAACTGGGCGACGACCAGCTGGCCCGCATCCGGAACAAGGAGATCGGGTTCGTCTTCCAGACGTTCAACCTCCTGCCCCGGGCGGACGCGCTCCACAACGTGGAGTTGCCGCTGGTCTACGCCGGCGTCTCTGGCAAAGAGCGCAAGGCCCGCGCGGAGGAAGCCCTCCGCCGGGTCGGGCTGGCCGACCGGATGGACCACCGGCCCAATGAGCTGTCCGGTGGCCAGCGCCAGCGGGTGGCGATCGCCCGGGCGCTGGTCAACCGGCCCAGCATCCTGCTCGCAGACGAGCCCACCGGCAATCTCGACTCCGCCACCGGCACCGAGATCATGGCGCTGTTCGAGGAACTGCACAGCGAGAACCAGACCATCCTGCTGGTGACCCACGAACACGACATCGCTGCCCACGCCAACCGGCAGGTTCATCTGAAGGACGGCAAGGTGGAGCAGGACTTTCAAACGCCGAGGCCACAGGACGCGGCTTCCCCGACGAGATGATGACCATGAAGACACAGTTGACCCTCGCCTTCGCCGCCGCGGGCCTCGGCCTGGCCTGCGCCGAGCCGAAGCTTCCTCCCCTGCCAGTCTATCGGGCGGTGGCGGTCGAGCAGCGCGATATCATCGTTTCGGCCAGGGCCAATGGGTCCATCCAGCCGGACACCACGGTCGAGGTCAAGTCGAAGGCCTCGGGTGAGATCCTCAACCTGCTGGTCGAGACCGGCAGCGTGGTGCGGCGGGGGGCCATGCTGATCCAGGTGGACCCGCGGACCGCCCGCAACAGCTACGCGCAGGCCGAGGCCGACCTGGATGTGGCCAAGGCCCAGCTGACCAACGCCGCCTCCCAGAAGCGCCGGGCCGACGAGCTGTTCGAGTCGAAGGCGCTGACCGAGACGGAGCACGAGCAGGCCCTCCTCGAGTGGGCCAACGCCAAGTCGGCCGTGGTGCGGGCCCAGGTGGCGCTGGAGAATGCCCAGATCCGGCTCGAGGACACCGACGTCCGCGCACCGATCACCGGCACGGTCATCGAGAAGAACGTGGAGCGGGGCCAGGTGATCTCCTCTCCCACCAACGACGTGGGCGGGGGCACCGTGCTGCTCCGCATGGCGGATCTCAACTTGGTGCAGGTCCGCACCCTGGTGGACGAGACCGACATCGGCAAGATCCAGCCCGGACTGCGGGCCACGGTGCGGGTCGATGCCTTTCCGAACCGGCCCTTTGAAGGCACGGTCCTCAAGATCGAGCCCCTGGCGACGACCCAGCAGAACGTGACCATGTTCCCGGTGCTGGTGCGGATCGAGAACCGCGAGGGCCTGCTGCGCCCGGGAATGAATTCAGAGGTGGAGATCCACGTGGGACGCCGGGATTCGGTTCTGGCCATCCCCAACGCGGCCCTGCGCACTCAGCGCGACGTGGCCAGCGCGGCCGAGGTGCTGGGACTGACCGCGGAACAGGTGGCGACACAGCTGGTCTCGGGCGAGAGCCGCCGGGACACCAGCCAGAGCGCGGCGCGGACGCCGGGAGGCCCGGGCGCCGCGCCGGCGAAGAGCCCCGCGGGCGCCACCTACACCCTGCCCGACGGGCGGTCGGTGGCCCTGCCGGAGGGTGTCACCGAGGCGCAGGTCAAGGCTGCCATTCAGAAGCGGACGTCGGGCGGGGAGCAGACGCCCGAGGAGCGCGCCCTGCTGCGGACGGTTTTCCAGGGCATGGGAGGGGGCGGAGGAGGCGCCCGGCGGCCCGCCCAGACCGATACCCGGTTCGGCGGACGCTACGTGGTCTTCGTGCGGCGGGACGGCGCACCCTTCGCGGTAAACGTCACCACCGGCCTCACCGATCTCGACTACTCCGAGGTGGTGTCCGGCCTCACGCTCCGGGACTCGGTCCTGATCCTGCCCAGCACGGGCCTCGTGGAATCGCAGAAGGAGTTCAACGAGCGCATGCAGCGCATCACCGGCGGCGGCGGCATCCCCGGCTTGTCCAGCCCCTCCACCACCTCCGGTGCCTCGACCGCAGCGCCGGCCGGCGGCAGGAGGCCCTGACCCATGCTGATCTTCGAGACGTTCATGGTGGCGTTCCGCTCCATCAAGAGCAACGTCCTGCGCTCGGTCCTGACCGCGCTCGGCATCATCATCGGCGTGGGGGCGGTCATCACGATGGTGGCGCTGGGCGCGGGGGCCCAGAAGGCGGTGGAGGAACAGATCGAGTCCATCGGCCCGAATGTGCTGACCATCTACCCCAGCCAGAGCTATTCGCGGGGCATCGCCAGCCAGAATCGGGTCAGTCTCACCACCGACGATGCCGCCGCGCTCCAGAAGGATGCCACGCTCCTCAAGGCCGTGGTCCCGGAGCTGAACTCCACGATGCAGGTCAAGGCCGGCGGCAACAACATCAGCACGACCATCGCCGGGGTCACCGCCAACTTTCCCGCGGTCAAACGCTACAAGGTGGCCTACGGGCGGAGCTTCACCGAGGGCGATGACCAGGCGCGCCAGCGCTATGCCGTGCTGGGGTCGGAGATCCCGGTGATGCTCGACGCCAATGGCCAGGCGATGATCGGTCAGACCCTCCAGATCCGGGGCATCAGTTTCGAGATCATCGGCGTGCTCCAGCCCAAGGGCGCCAGCAATTCCTGGCAGAATCCCGATGAGATCGTGTTCATCCCGCTCAACACCGCCCGCTACCGGGTGTTCGGGAATGACCGGCTCCGCGCCATCAGCGCGGAAGGGGGGGACGGCGTTCCGATCGAGCAGGTCATGGTGGACATCGAGCGGGTCATCCGCCGCGAGCACAAGATCCGACCGGGCGCGGAGAACGACTTCTCGATCCGCGGCTCCCAGGAGGTCCTGGCCACCCAGGCCGCCACCACCCAGATCTTCACCAGCCTGCTGGCCAGCATCGCCGCGGTGAGCCTCATCGTGGGCGGCATCGGGATCATGAACATCATGCTCGTCACCGTGACGGAGCGCACCCGCGAGATCGGGGTGCGCAAGGCCCTGGGGGCCACCCGGATCAACATCATGTTCCAGTTCCTGGTGGAATCCCTGGTGCTCTGCCTGGTGGGAGGCGCCATCGGGGTCGGACTGGGCAGCTGGGCGACTGGCGCACTCGCCAAGAACAACGGCTGGAACGCGCTCATCAGTCCCGAGAGCATCATGATCGCCTTCGGGACCAGCGCGGCGATCGGGCTCATCTTCGGCCTCTGGCCGGCGTACCGCGCGGCGCGCCTGGACCCCATCGTCGCCCTCCACTACGAATGAGGTCCGGCACGCAGTGGCGCTCGATCGGCGCCGCACTCGTCCTGTCGGTATTCGGCTTCGGCTGTGCGCCCGCCGGACCGCCCGGGAGATTTCCGGCGCCGGACCTGGCCCAGAGCCAGCCCCAGGCGGTGAACACCCCGGGCGTGCCGGGCCTGCCGGGATTCAGCAGCGCCATCAAGGTCGGCTCCACCCTCTACCTCGCGGGGCAGGTGCCCCTCGACAGCGCGGGACGCCTGGTCGGGCAGGGCGACCTCGCCGCGCAGGCAGCCCAGGCCTTCCACAACATGGCCCGAGTAGTGCGTGCGGTCCGCGGGGTCCCGGCGGACCTGGTCAAGCTCACCGCGTATGTGACGGAGTACGATACCGCCGCGGTGGCGGTCATCCGCCAGGCCATCGAACCGTACCTTGAGCCCGGGGCGCCCGCCGCGCTGACGATTGTGGGAGTCTCGGCGCTTCCTGAGCCAGGGATGCTGGTGGTGCTGGACGGGGTGGCCGTGCTCCGCGGCCAGCTGCCCGACCGCACCCGGGACCGCGGACCGTAACGCCGCGCCGCAGACGCCCGGGCCGCGAAACCGTGGCCCGGGTTCCCCGTACGCTCGTTCCGAAACTCGACTCGGCAGGCTAGGCTTCAGGGTCGGCCGAGGCCGGCCCAGGCCTGCCGGCCGACTCGCGGCGTGGATCGGCCGCTGCCCACAATCCGAGACCAATGCTCCTTCTGCTCCTCAGCCTCCAGCAAGCCGTCCCGACCGAGAGCGCGTCCCCCACCCCCAGCAGCCCCGTGGCCATCCCGCGGCTCGAGGCGGAAGTGACCATCGACGGCCGATTGGATGAGCCGGCGTGGACACAGGCGGCCCGGCTCACCGGGTTCCATCAGTACCAGCCGGTGGACGGACGGCCCGCGGAGGAGAGGACCGAAGTGCTGGTGTGGTACGCGTCGAGCGCCATCCACTTCGGCATCATCGCACATGACCGGGTGCCGGGCAGCATCCGGGCGACCGTAGCGGACCGGGACAACCTCGACGCCGATGACCGGGTGACGCTGTACCTCGACACCTTCAACGACCGGCGCCGGGCGTTCTTCTTCACCGTGAACCCGCTCGGTCTGCAGGAGGACGGCGTGCGCAGCGAGGGAGGGTTCACGGCCGCGAGCCTGCAGGCGGGCACCACCGACAAGAACCCCGACTACCTCTGGCAATCACGGGGTCAGGTCACGGATTCGGGCTATGTGGTGGAGATCCGCATTCCCTTCAAGAGCCTGCGCTACCCTGGCACCGCCAGCCAGTCCTGGGGACTCAATATCACGCGGAAGGTGCAGCGAACGGGATTCGAGGATACCTGGACCGATACCCGCCGGGCCAACGCCAGCTTCCTGCTGCAGGCCGGCACCGTCACCGGCCTGCACGACCTGCAGCGCGGCATCACCACCGAGTTGCAGCCGTTCATCACCGCCCAGGCCAACGGGCTGCCCAGCGGCACCGGCTTCACGCGCGAAAACATCGACCCCAGCGCGGGCCTCAACCTCCGCCTGGGACTCTCCAGCAGTCTCTCCCTGGATGCCACCTATAACCCCGATTTCAGCCAGATCGAATCGGACGCGAGCCTGGTGACCGCCAACGAGCGCTTCGCGCTGTTCTTCCCCGAGAAGCGGCCGTTCTTTCTCGAGGGCATCGAGCTTTTTGCCGCCCCGAACCAGTTGGTCTATACCAGGCAGATCGTCAATCCGATCGCCGGCGGCAAGGTCACGGCAAAAGTCGGGCGGAACAACATCGCCCATCTCATCGCGGTGGATGAGCAGCCCGGCCCTGACGCGCTCTTCACGATCACCCGGGTCCGTCGCGATCTCGGCACCAACTCCACCGCCGGCGTGGCCTTCACCACCCGGGACCAGGACGGCGCGTTCAACCGCCTGGCGGCCGCGGATCTCCGGGTCGTCTTCGGCAAGCTCTATTTCGTCGCCGGGCAACTGGGCGGATCCTCGACCCGGGACGTACGGGGCGGGGAGACGCGCACCAGCCCCATCTGGGAAGCGGAATTCGACCGCACCGGGCGGCACTGGGGCTTCAACTACAAGCTCACCGGCATCGGAGAGGACTTCCGGGCGGATGGGGGCTTCGTGCCGCGGAACGACCAGGTGAGCGGACGGGCGTTCAACCGGCTCACCGCGTATGGCAGTCGTGGGGCCCTGATCGAGCAGGTGAATACGTTCTTCGGGGTGGACCGGATCTGGCACTACCATGGCTTCCTCAAGGACGCCGTCGAGGGCGGCGAGGAGGTGAACCCCAGCCTCACCCTCCGCGGCGGCTGGCGGGTGTCCGGTCAGGCCGGCCACGACTTTGTGGACTTCGACCCGGCCGATTACACCAGTTACACGGTCAGTGCGGGGGGGCCGCCGGTGGCCTATCAGCACCCCGACGGTGTCAGTGACGGCTTCAAACTGTCGCTGGGGGTCAACACGCCCACCTTCAAGGTGTTCAACGCCTCGGCGACGGTGGCACGGTCCCGCGGCGGGATCTTCGCCGAGGCCTCGCCGGGGTATGAGACCCGTCTCTCGGGATCGCTGACGCTGCGGCCCACCGGGGCGCTGCGGGTCAGCGCGTCGAACACCTTTTCCCGCATCACCCGCGATCGCGACGGCTCCGAGTTTGCCCGGACGATCATTCCGCGGCTCAAGGTCGAGTACCAGCTGACGCGCAGCCTCTTCTTCCGCGTGGTGGGAGAGTATATCGCCGGGCGGCGCTCGGCCCTGCAGGACGCGCGCACCGGGGATTCGCTGCTGGTGAACGGGACGCTGGCGGCCGCGACCGAGTCGAACCGGATGCGGCTGGACTGGCTCGCCTCCTTCGAGCCCTCGCCGGGCTCAGTGATCTTCCTGGGCTACGGCGCTTCCCTGGACGACCGGCGCGCCTTCGCGCTGGACAACCTGACCCGCTCGAGCGACGGCTTCTTCGTGAAGGTGGCCTACCTCATCCGGCGCTGACGACTCCGGACCGTCCAGTCAGGACGGCTCGACCGACACCTCGACCGAGCCATCGTCCAGGTAATGCACCCGCACCAGCCAGGGCTGGCAGCAGACCTGGCAATCCTCGACGTACTCCTGATCTACTCCGCTGCCGGGATCCAGGGCGATGGCGCAGTGCTCACCGCAGTGGGGGCACTGGACTGATGCGTCGAGCTCGGCACGGCCGTCGCCCAGCGGGAACTCCTCGTCCAGTGGGTCCTCGAAATCGATCATGCGGTTCTCCTGAAGTTCCGTCCCGAAAACCGATACTCCGACGCCGGCCTCGCCAGCGCGGATCCCGGGATGCGCCTCGAGCCTGCCTTGCCCCGGACTAGCGCGGAAGCGACCTTACGCTGGCCAGTCCATTCCCCCGGGGAGAGTGCCGCATGAAACGCAGCCGCATCGTCGGTACCGGCATGGCGGTGCCGGATCGGGTCATGACCAACGACGAACTCTCCAAGGTCATGGACACGTCCGATGAGTGGATCCGGGTCCGCACCGGCATCGAGCAACGGCACTGGGTCACCGAGGGAGAGTCGGGCGCGAACCTGGCGCTCCGCGCCGCCCGGCCGGCGCTGGAGATGGCCGGCATGCAGGCGAGCGACCTCGATGCCATCGTCTTTGCGACCTCGACCCCCGACCACTTTGCTCCGGGCAATGGCGTCTATCTGCAGCACCTGCTGGGGGTACCGGGCATTCCGGCCCTCGACATCCGGAACGCGTGCAGCGGCTTTATCTACAGCCTCTCGGTAGCGGACGCCTGGATCCGCGCCGGCCAGTACCAGCGCATCCTGGTCGTCGGTCAGGAGATTCAGTCCACCGGCATGGATGTGACCACCCGGGGTCGCAACACGGCCGTGATCTTTGCCGATGGCGCCGGGGCCATGGTGCTGAGTGCCACCGACGACGCGGACCGCGGCCTCCTGGCCTTCGACCTGCACTCCGATGGCGCCTACGCCGAGATGCTCTGGGTGGACGTCCCCGGCTCCATGTACCACCCGCGCATCAGCGAGCAGCAGATCCAGGAGGGCCGGCATTTTCTGCAGATGGATGGCAAGGAAGTGTTCCGCCATGCGGTGACCCGGATGCCCGAGTCGGTACGCACCGTGCTCTCCTCCATCGGCGCCACCACCGAGGATCTCACGCTGCTGCTCCCGCACCAGGCCAACCTGCGCATCTCGGAGATGGTCCAGAAGGGACTCAAGCTGCGCGACGACCAGGTGTACAACAATATCCAGCGTTACGGGAACACCACCGCCGCGACGATTCCGCTCCTGCTGGATGAATGCGTGCGGGGCGGCCGGGTCCAAGACGGGGACCTGCTGGTCTTCACGGCGTTCGGGGCGGGATTCTCGTGGGGGAGCGCGGCCGTCCGCTGGTAGGAGCGCCGGGTGGTGGCCCCGCTTATTTTGCGCCCATGCCGACCATCACCTGCACCCGCTGCACCCAGACCCGCGACCAGCAGTCGTTCCGGCCATTCCAGAATGAGATCGGGCTTCGGGTGTACGAACAGATCTGCGCCGCCTGCTGGGCCGAATGGCTCAAGACCCAGCAACAGCTGATCAACCACTACAGCCTCAACCTCCGCGACCCGGACGCCAAGGCGTTCCTCTTCAAGCAGATGGAAGGGTTCCTATTCCCCACGGCGTAGCGCCTTGACGCCGCTCGCGGTGCCCATGCCGGCGCCGATCCCAAAGATCGTGGTGGTGACGGTGGTGATGAAGGGCAGGATGGCAACCGGCCAGGCGATGAGGGCCGCCGCCAGTCCCGCGATCCACGGCGCCGCAGGCGAGTAGACCCCATCCACGAACTTGAGCCGCCGGCGGACGAAGCTCCTGGCCACGAGAAAGCCGAGAATACCCGCAGCCACCGCCGCGACTGAATAAATGAATCCCAGCATGGTGCACCTCGATTAATTTGGGGTCCCGCGAGCCTTGTTTCAGTACGAAACAGCCGCCCGTGAAGATTCAGCCTCGTCTACCAGCTGTATCCCACCCGGAAATTGGCATCCACAGCCGGCCCCCCGGGCGCGAGGTCTTCGGTCATCCCGAACCGGAACTCCCGGCCCCCGCGGGAGCGGATCATCCACCCGAAATCAATCGTCACCTCCCAGCGGTCCAGCTCCGGCGCGTCGGTCCTCGCCATATACGAGCTGTGGATGTAGACGTTCGCAAAGCTCCACAGCCGGCCCACCGTGCGAAACCTGATCCCCGAGGTGCCCAGAAGGAATACCCGCTCCTGAAACGGAGCCAGCGCCCCGTGGCGAGGCGTGTAGCCCGTATTGAGCGAGCCCTCATAGACGAAACCGGGCGAGACCGGGACGCGGAAGGTGTTGAGCAGGTTGAACGAGGGCACTCCTCGCGCCCATCCGGCGCCGGCGGTACTGGTCGGCAGCGTGACCGACAGCACCGATTGGGTCCGTTGGGTGTGCCGCCGGCCGATCCCCACGCGAAGATCGCCGAGATAGGCACCCCGGGCGTCGAATCGCGTAATTTCGTCGGTCGCGGACTTGTAGTAATACCCGAATGAATTGGCTGGACGTCCTTCCCGCCCCGGATCGGGGATGCCGAGCACGCCGTGGTACCAGTTGAGGAAGCCGTCCAGGAACCCGTCATACGTCCCGCCCACCCAGGCCTCCCCCAGGAGAAAGTGCCGCGCGTCGAGGTCGCGCGTGACCGCCAGATTCAGGCGGAGCGCCTCGGCATCGAGCAGGTAGGAGGTATCTGCGAGGGAAAACCGGAAGGCCAGTTCGAGCATGCTGGCGTAGTCCGCACCCAGACTGGCATGCCATCCGGCCCGGGCCGGCACGTAGGGCTGGAAATACAGTCCACTGCGCGACTCGGCCACGGGGTTGATGGGATGGAGCAGCGGCAGCGACTGGGCGGCCGCGGGTGCCGCACTCCCCAGGAGGAGAACGGCCAGGAGCGGGGTGAGGCCGGTCCGCGCCCTCGGGGCCGATGTCCTGGCCGGCTCACTGGTCATCGAGTGCCCGCCACATGTACCAGGCCGCGCTGGTCCGCACCGGCCGAAATCGCTCGCCCAGGGCCGCTACCTGTTTCGCGGTGCGGGCGCCGTACAGGGTCAGCGCGGAGCGCTGCACCCCGCCATCGCCGGCCGGCCAGACATCGGGGCGGTGGAGCGAGAAGATCAGGAACATCTCGGCGGTCCAGACGCCGACCCCCTTCACCGCGGTGAGCCGCGCGACGACCGCCTCGTCCGGAAGGCGGGCGAGCCCCCGGAGCCCGCCAGCCTGGGCGAAGCGGGCCAGCTCGCGCACGTAGGTGGCCTTGGCGCGGGAGAGCCCGGCCCGGCGCAGCGTGCGGAGGTCGGCCACCGCGAGGGTGCCTGGCCGGACTGGAACCCGTTCGCGCAGATGGGCCATGATGCTGGCCGCCGCCTTGCCGGAGATCTGCTGGGACACAATGGCGTCCACGAGCGAGGGGAACGGCCGCTGCGGTTCGAAACGCGGCGCCACGTGCCGGCCCACAAGATCGGCCATGATGGGGCAGCGGAGCAGCACTTCGTGCATGGGGGGCTGGTGCCGGTCAGGCGATGGGGTAGCGGGTGACCGCGCCCTGCAGCGTCTCGCCGCCGATGTCCACGAAGAGCTGCCGGTCGGTCACCGACACCACCAGCCGGGTGCGGCGCTCCAGGCGCTCCGCCAGCCCGGCCAGCAGCGTGCGGTCGATGCCATACAGCTCCAGGGCCTCCGCGCGGTGGATCCGCCCACCGGCCAGTTGCCGGACGAGCAAGGCGGGATCGCGGTGGGTATACACGGCCACCCTGGGGACGGCCTTGCTGGCCCGGTGCAGCCGTTCGGCATCCGGGGCCCCGACCTCGACCCAGAGCTGGAGCGCACCGGTGAGGTCGCGGACGGTCAGCGCCGGCTCGTTGGGCTCCGCCAGACCCTTGGAGAAGCTGATCCCCTCGGTGTATTCCAGGCAGTAGGCGAGCACGCGGGTGAGGAGATACTCGCTGGTTTCCGAGGGGTGGCAGGCCACCCGGAGGGCAAGACTCTCGTACACACCGCGGTCCACATCCGCGAGCTCGACATCAAAGTTGTAGATGGTCGCGGTCTGGGCCACGGGGTCGTCGGTGGGGGAGGCGGGGCTGGCGATGCCTGCAAGGTAACGGCGTACTCGCGGGGCCGTCGAACGCTCTCTTGACGCCGTCCCCATCGGCGGCGTATTCTCTGTCCATGCAGCCTTCAGTGCGGTTCGGCTTCTTCTTTACCACGCCCGGCGGCGCGTCGCCGTCCGGGGCGGGGCCGCGCTGACGCGTACCTCACACCTGGACTCCCGACGCCCCGCCGGATTCCGGCGGGGCGTTTTCTTTTCTCTTCCGTGGAGCATGTCATGCGTGTGGCAATTCAGGGCACCCGGGGGGCCTTCAGTGAGGCGGCGGCCCGGCAGCAGTGGCCGGAGATGGAGACCATCGCCTGCCGGGACGTGGCCGACGTGGTGGCTGCCGTCCGGGCCGACCGCGCCGATGCCGGCTGTCTGGCCATCGAAAACTCCCTGGTCGGGTCGGTGACGCCGACCTACGACCTGCTCCAGGAGGCGTTCGGCGATGGCGAGCTGCACCTCAGCCGGGAGATCCTGCTGCCGGTGCACCACAGCATCATGGGCCTCCCGGGCGCCCGGATCGATCAGGTCCGGCAGGTGCTGTCCCATCCCGTCGCGCTCGGACAATGCCGGATCTGGCTCGGCCGGCACCTCCCCGACGCGACCCTGGTGAACGCGTGGGACACGGCCGGCAGCGCCGAGATCGTCGCCCGGGACAAAGACCCGTCGCAGGCCGCCATCTGCTCGGCGCACGCCAGCGCGGCCTACGGACTCGCGGTGCTGGAGGACCGGATCGAGGACGATCCCACCAACCAGACCCGGTTTCTCACCTTCACGCGCGTGCCGGCGGCGGAGGCCGAACTGGCCCTGCCGCAGAAGACCAGCCTGATCGTCTGGACCGATCACCGACCCGGCATGCTGGCGGCCGTGCTGCAGGCCTTTGCGGGGCGGGGCGTAAACCTGACCAGCCTGCAGTCGCGGCCGGAGCGCTCCGCCCCCTGGACCTACCGATTCTACTTTGACGTCGAGGGTGCCCGGAGTGAGCCCAGGCTGGTGGAAGCCCTGGAGTCCATCGAAGCGCTGGCCAGCCGGATCGTCATCCTGGGGAGCTATGGTGCCTGGCAGGCGGAGGGCGTGGTGGCGGGACCGGTGGCGCCCCAACTGCCCCACCAGCGACCCAAGCCCGACCTGCCGCTCTTCGACCGGCGACAGCACCCTGAAGGGAGCCGCGTGCTGGTGGGCTCCATCGAGTTCGGCGGGGAGCGGCCGGTGCTGATTGCCGGACCGTGTTCGGTGGAGAGCGAGGCGATGATCCTGACCACGGCGGAGATGGTCGCCGCCGCCGGGGCGGATCTGCTGCGCGGCGGTGCCTTCAAGCCGCGCACCTCCCCCTACGACTTCCAGGGCCTCGGGGCGCGGGGCCTCAAGTTCCTGGCCGAGGCGCGGGAGCGCACCGGGCTGCCGGTGGTGACGGAAGTGATGAGCTGGGAAGAGGTGCCGCTGGTGGCCCGCTACGCCGACATGCTGCAGATCGGGGCCAGGAACATGCAGAACTTTGCCCTGCTCCGCGCCGCCGGCCGGAGCGGGAAGCCGATCCTGCTCAAGCGCGGCGGCGGGGCCACCATCGAGGAGTGGCTGCACGCCGCGGAGTATGTGCTCGCGCACGGCAACCCCAACGTGGTGCTCTGCGAGCGGGGCATCCGCACCTTTGAGCGCGCCACCCGGCATACCCTGGACCTCAACGCGGTGGCCCTGGTGCGGGAGCGCACCCACCTGCCCGTTATTGCGGATCCCAGCCATGCCGCCGGCGTCCGCAGCATCGTTCCCGCGCTGACCCTCGCGGCCCTGGCCGCCGGGGCACAGGGCGCCATCATCGAGGTGCACCCCGATCCCGACACCGCCCTCAGCGATGGGGCCCAGAGCCTGGATCCGCAGACCTTTGCCGCGCTGGTCGCCCAGATCCGTGGCGGCGTCCCCCATGCGACTCTGCCCCGGGCCCCACTGACCCTGTTGTCCTGAGGACCATGGCGCCTGGTGCCATGCCGCACGCGCGACCGTCGGAGCCGGGTGCATGAAACCAGTATGAAAGGAGGTTCACACCCTTGCGGGTCGTGGGGGGAATGGCCGATGCTCCTCGCATGTGTCCTCCCGACCCCACGGACGTCGCGCCGCACCTTCAATCGCCGGACGCCAATCCGCTCACGGCCTGGTTCCTGGGGCCGCGGGCGGAAAATGCCGTCGCGTGGAGCGAACTGTTCGAGCACGTCTTCACCGACTATGTGCACTGGCGGCGGAACTATTTCCCGGCCGACCCCTGGATCGTCGGGCGGGTCAAGCGCCGCAGTCCGGAGCACGAAGCGTGGTACGACTGGCTCACGTCTCACCTGGACGTGATCCTCAGCGAACTCAAGTTCCACTTCCCGCTGCACTCGCCTCGGTACAACGCCCACATGGTGTCGGAGCAGAGCCTGCCGGCCATCCTGGGCTACTTCGCGGGACTGCTGTACAACCCCAACAACGTCTCCGGCGAAGCGGCCCCGATCACCATCGCCCTCGAGCTCGAGGTCGGCCGGATGATCTCGACCATGCTGGGCTACAACCCCCGGCGGTCGTGGGCGCATCTCTGCTCCGGCGGGACGCTGGCCACCCTGGAGGCCCTGTGGGTCGCCCGGGGCGTGCAGTTTGCGCCCTTCATCGCCCGCGAGTACTGCCGGACACACGGGATCCCCTTCACCGTGCGCACCGCCTCCGGAGTGGAGCAGCCGATCACCGGGATCGCGGATGCCGAACTCATCGCCCTCCGGCCCCACGAGGCTGGCACCGTGCTCCGCGCCCTGGCCAGCCATCTGGCAGACACCGACGGCCGGCCGGCCGCCGAGGTGCGGACCGCGCTGGACGCGGCGGTGGCGGCCAGTCCCTTCAATGTGGCCCGTCGCGGCCTGGCCCCGATCCTCACGAAGCTCGGCCTGCGGCCGGTGGTGCTGGCGTCGGCGACGGCACACTACTCCATCGCCAAGGCGTGCAACCTGCTGGGGTATGGAGAAGACGCGCTCCGGCTGGTGCCAGTCAACCAGCGTTTTCAGATGGATGTGGACGCGCTGCGCAGCATGATGCTCGGGCTTCAGCCCGACGAATACATCGCCGGGGTGGTCGGCATCGTCGGCAGCACGGAAGAAGGGGCGGTGGATCCGATCCATCGTATTCGGTTCCTGCGGGATGAGTGCGAGCGGGAGCGCAACCGGTCCTTCTGGCTCCATGTCGACGCGGCCTGGGGTGGGTACCTGCGGTGTCTGTTCACCGGCCTGGCTGTTCCACACCTGCCTCATGGCGCGGGACTGGACGCGCTGTGTGACGCGTACATCCGGGCACTGGACATGACCGCGCCCCTCACCGTGGATGCCGGGGCAGCGCACCCCGAGATCCACACGTTGGACGTCCGGTGGGGCGAGCGCGAGACCTTCGCCGCCCTGCTCGCCATGCCTGACGGGGACTCGACCACGATCGACCCCCACAAGATGGGATACGTCCCCTACCCGGCCGGTATCGTCGCCTTCCGCCAAGGAGAGGTGATGGAGCTGGTCACCCAGCGGGCCCAGTATCTCTCCGATGGCGGGGAGGGCATCGGCTCCTTCGGCGAACGGGAAATCACCGCGCTGGGGCCCCACATCCTGGAAGGGTCCAAGCCCGGTGCCGCCGCGCTGGCATGCTGGCTGGCCCACCGGACCATTCCGCTCACCGCCGACGGCCATGGCAGGATTGTGCGGTCCAGCCTCCTGAGCGCCCGAAAGCTCTGGCGGCTGCTCGGCTTCCACGCCCGGCTGTTCCGCCGGCTGGAGCGGGAGCGCTGCCCGGAGGGACCCGGCGCCCCGCCGTTCACCTTCATCCCCATCACCGAGCCCGAAACTAACCTGGTGTGTTTTGTGGCCCGCCCGATGGCCTGGCGGGACGGGGCGATGGAGCTCTCCCCGGTGACCCTCACGGCCCTCAACGCCCTGAACCGGGCGGTGTACGACGCGGCCAGTATCCCCGGGTCACGGTCCCATCACCGGCCCTCGGCGACCCAGCCGTTCTTTGTCTCGCGCACACGATTCGAGGAGCAGCAGTATCGCGGGGCCAGCTTGAGGCAGCTGCTGGACCGGCTGGATGTCACGGAGCGGGACTACGCGCGGGAAGGGTTGTTCGTGCTGCGATCGACCGTCATGAACCCATGGCACGCGGAGGCGGAAGCGGCCGGGATGGACTACCTGTTCGAGTTTGTGCGGTTCCTGCACCGGGTGACGGCGGAGGCGCTGGGCTAGCGGGGACCGATCGTTCCCTTCACCGTGACGTGTTTCTTCATCCGCAGCACCTCGAACTGCACCGTTTCCGCCGGGGCGTAGCTTCTCAGCATCCGCAGCAGGTGCGCCGGACTCACCGTGGTGCGGCCGTCCACACGCAGGACCACGTCCCCACCCTGCAGACCCAACTGCGACTCCTCGGGTGACCGGATCACCAGAACGCCCCGCTCGCTCCCGAAATAGCGGCCCAGCTCCCGGTTGAGCGGAGCGAGCTCAAGATGTTCCAGCGGCGTCCCCAGCATCATGAACATCGGCGGCGGCGTGCGCGGGTACAGCTCGGTCATGATGCCGCCGACCATGAGGTCCGAATCCGGGATCGGGCCATCGGGCCCGACCCGAAGATGGAAGGTCCGCTGCCAACCCTCCCCGCTCCCCACGGCCGCATCCACGGCCTCGGGGCTGTCGCCGACGACATAGCCGAAGGTCCCGTCGGGGCCATTCCACGTGAGCGCCGGTTCGTCCCCGGCCACGAGCGTGACGGTCCGCCGCTCCAGTCCGCGCTGGAACTGCATGGTGACGGTATCACCGACGTTGAGTTGTGAGGCGAGTTCACTGAGCCGGACGCCGGGGGCCGACTGCCCGCGCCGCACCCGGACGCCCTCGACCACCAGGGGCCTGCCGTTGAGCCGGGTGATGACGTCTCCGGAATGCATCCCGGCGCGGGCGGCCGGCCCGTTGGGGGACACCCCGTTGATGAGGGCCCCGATCGTGTCGGTCCCCTGGGCCATGAAATTGATGGACACCCCCAGCCGAGCCCGCCGGGAAATGAGCACCTCGAGCCGCTGGTCCGGAGGGTTCTGGTCCAGCTGAACCACGCGGGGGGCCGGCGGGGCGGGACGAGGGGTATTCTGGGCGGCGAGACCCATCGGGACCAGCAGCGCCACTCCGATGAACAGGGTCGTGCTCAGGGGCCGGGTCCCGCGCATCAGAACCCCACCGCCCGGGCCCGGGTGAGATGCACGTCCACGAGCGCATCCAGCAGGCCGACCCGCTGGCGCCACAGGCGAAGCAGCCGGTCGTCCCGGTCGCGGGGGACATCGAGCAGCTGGGCCATTTCCAGCTCGCGATCGAGGACCGCGATCCGGTCTTCGAGCTGTCCCGCCACCTGCACGGTGCGCCCATCGGTGACGCGCTGATCGGGATTGTACGACTGAATGAGCTGTTCCAGCTGGGAGGACCGGGTCATCGCCTCCGAGATGGCGACCTCGTGTCTCGGAGCGCCGGCCTGGACCCGGAGCACGACCACCAGCGTGATCCCAGCGGCCAGCGCCAGACCCGCAACGGCGGCTCGGCGCACCAGTCGGCGGCGGTGCTGGGCCGTGAGCCGGTCCCGCACGACGGTCCAATTGTCCCGGGCCGGTCGCAGGGACGGCAGGGCCCGCAATCGGGCGGCGCGCTGGTCCAGGCGCGTGGCCTCGGCCAGACAGAGCGAGCACGCGTCGAGATGGGCGCGCGCGGCCGCGACACCGGGCTCCTGCCCGGCCTCGCGGCAGGCGAGGAGCTGCTCCACGGTCAGGTGAGTCATCGGGCCACCAGCTCCTCGCCCAACCAGCGGCGCAGCCGCTGGTGCGCGCGCGCCAGCTGCGACTTGGAGAAGCTGACCGTCTTCCCCATCATCCCGGCGATCTCCTCGTGGGTATACCCCTCGACATCGTGCAGCCAGACCACCGCCCGGCTGGTCTCCGGCAACCGCTCCAGGGCGGCCTCCAGGTCCATCCGCAGCCCCCCACCATCCTGCCGATTGGCGGGACGGTGGAACTCCTCGTCCAGTTCGTCCGTGTCGCGATACTTGTTGCGGCGCAGACGCATGAGCGCCTTGCTTGCCGCGATGCTGCGAATCCAGCCCCACAGGCTCCCCTCGCCGCGATACTGGTGCACGCTGCGGCAGACCTCGAAAAAGGTCTCCTGCAGCACGTCCTCCGCGTCCTCTACGGTGCGGCAGATGCGGCGGGCCAGGTTGTAGACCGGGGACTCGTAGGCACGGTAGACCTGCTCGAGCGCCTCCAGGTCCCCGGTGCGGGCACGGGCGAGGAGGACATCGGCATCGGTCAGCACGAGGGATTGGGCCATGACACAGTGAAAGATGCCGGGAAGTGCTGCTTGGTCGCAAATCGGACGCGGCGCGGGCCGGAAAGAGGGTGGACCCTGAGGGACCAGATGTCCCCTGTCCACCGCCTCGCCGGCCCAGAACCACTGCTGCACCACCGCCGTACTGTCTTGCTAACGTCTTGCGATACAAGCCCTTACGGACCGACTCACAGCCTCGGCAACATTGAGCCTGCCGCTCCAAAGAACCGCGTGGGGCCGGCACGTGGTCCGGCACGGGCGGCCAGGAAACCGATGAACGCCGCAGCGATCGCGGCGCGTGCGCAAGGGAAGAGGCGCCGTGGCAGTGACTCCAGATCAGGGGGGATGAGCGCAGGGAGATACCCCCAGCCATGTTGCGGCGAGCCCAGTGCGTGGTCAGCAACCGGGGTGTGGCACCTGCTAGATTCCGTGGCGTCTCCGCCCCGCCGTGTTCTCATTCCAGGTGATCGTCGTCCATGACCGCCGCACCCCACGACTGGCTGCACCATCTCGAGGACGAGGCCGATGCCGCGTACCTTTATCGCGAGCTGGCCCGCCTCGAAGCCGACCCGGCCCGGGCGGAGTTGTACGGCAAGCTGGCCTTGGTAGAGGACCGGCACGTCGGTGTGTGGCAGAACCTCCTCCGCGATCAGGGCCATCCGGTCCCCGCGTCGCGACCCACCGCGCGGGCCCGGGGCATGGCCTGGCTGGCCCGGCGGTTCGGCCCCGGTTTCCTGGCGCCGATGCTCCTGGAAGAGGAGGGGCGGGAGGTGAAGGGGTATCTGGGCATGTACCGGGAAGCGCCGGACGGGGCCGCCGGAGATACCGCCTTGCTGCTGGCCCGTGAATCGGCGCAACATGCCGAGTCGCTGGCGGGCATCGTCGGCCGCGTCGGGGAGCCGTGGCACAAGACCGGGGCCGGGGGCATGCTCCGGAACCTGGTCTACGGCTTCAATGACGGGCTGACGGCCAACTTTGGCCTCGTGGCCGGCATGCTGGGGGCCTCGGGGCCGCTCAACCTCTCGACCCATGCCATCGTGGTGGCCGGAGTGGCGGGGATGGTGGCCGACGCGCTGTCGATGGGTTCCTCGGGCTACCTGGCGGCCAAGAGCGAGCGCGAGGTACACGAGCATGAGATCGCCATGGAGCGGGAAGAGATCCGGCTGATGCCCGAGCTGGAACGGGAGGAACTGGCCCTGCTGTACCAGGCCAAGGGGATTCCTGTGCACCAGGCAGAGGAGCTTGCGGCCCAGGTCATGTCGGACCCCGAGCGGGCACTGAAAGAGAAGGTGCGCGAGGAACTCAAGATCGGGGAGCCGTCCTCCTCGCCCCTGCGCGAGGCCTGGATCACCGGCACGGCGACGGCGGTGGGGGCGTTCATTCCGGTGGCGCCGTTTCTGCTCACCTCGGGTCCGTGGGCCATCTGGACCAGCTTCGGCGTTTCCATGCTGGCCCACTTTGGGGTGGGGGCCGCCCGCAGCTTCTTCACCGGCCGTGGCGTGATCCGCAGCGGCATGGACATGTTCCTGGTCGGTCTCGGCGTGGCGGGAGTGGGCTACCTGGTGGGCGAGTGGATCACCCGCATGCTCTGAGGCGCCGAGCCGTTAGCCGGCCACCAGGATGTTGATCAGCCGGTTGGCCACGTAGATCACCTTCGTCACGTTCTTGCCGGTGGTGAATCGCTGCACCACCGGATCGGCGAGCGCCACGCTGGTGGCCACGTCCTCCGTGGCGCCGCGCTGGATCCGCACCTTCGACCGGGTCTTGCCGTTCACCTGGATCGGCAGGTCGATTTCATCGGCCACGGCCAGCCCCTCATCCCAGGCCGGCCAGCGGGCCTGGAACACGCTGGTGTCGTGGCCGAGACGCTCCCAGCACTCCTCCGCGAAGTGGGGCGCAAACGGGGCCAGCATCACGATCAGATCGGCCACCATCTGGCGGTCGCGGCAGCCGCACTCCTTCATGTGGTTGACCAGCTCCATCAGGGCGGCGATCGCCGTGTTGTAGCGCAGCCCCTCGATATCCTCGGCGCACTTCTTCCGGGTGGCGTGCCAGCGGGTCACGAGGTCCTTGCGGATCTCGCCGCCCGAGTCCTCCGCGTCGCCCACCATCAACCAGATCCGGTCCAGGAAGCGCCGCGGTCCGTTGATCCCGGCGTCCCGGAAGTCCCCGCCCTCCTGCAGCGGTCCCAGGAACATCAGGTACATCCGGAAGGTGTCCGCGCCCCACTGGGCGATATACTCGTCCGGGATCACGACGTTGCCGCGGGACTTGGACATCTTGGCGCCGTCCTTCACGATCAGGCCGTGGGCCCGGAACTTCGTGAACGGCTCCTCGAAGTCGAGATGGCCCAGGTCGTGAAGCACCATCGCCAGGAAGCGCGAGTACAGCAGGTGCAGCACGGCGTGCTCGTTGCCGCCGATATAGGTGGTCACCGGGCACCAGGTGCGGGTCCGCGCCGGATCGAAGGGCCGGTCAGCGAATTCGGTGCTGGGGTAGCGCAGGTAGTACCAGGCGGAGTCGAGAAAGGTGTCCGACACGTCGGTCTCGCGCCGAGCCCGGGCACCGCAGGCGGGACAGGGCACGAAATACCATTCCTCGTGCCGGGCCAGCGGGGAGATCCCCGTGTCATCGGGCCGGAAGTCCTCGATCGGCGGCAGGATCACCGGCAGATCCTTCTCCGGGACGGGAACGGCACCACAGGCGTCACAGTAGATGATCGGGATGGGCGGGCCCCAGTAGCGCTGGCGCGAGATGCACCAGTCGTGCAGCCGGAACTGCAGCACGCTCTTCCCCTTGCCCGCTCCAGCCAGCCACGCCGTGATGGCCGACTTCCCCGCCTCGGCGGCCATGCCGTCGAACCGGCCCGAGTTCACCAGGACATGGCCGTCCGTTTCGGTCTCGGCCGCGTCAGGCGCCGTGGCCCGGAGCGCCGGATCGGCGCCGGCCGGGGCCAGCACCCGCACGATGTCCAGCCCGAACCGGGTGGCGAACTCGAAGTCGCGCTCGTCGTGCCCGGGGACGGCCATGATGGCGCCGGTGCCGTACTCCATGAGCACGTAGTCGGCGATCCACACCGGCACGGGCTTTCCGGTGGCCGGATTGATGGCGGTGCCGCCGGTGAAGACGCCGGTCTTCTCCCGGTCTCCCACCTTGCGTGCGATCAGATCCTTGGACGCCGCGGCCGTCACGTACGCCTCCACGGCGGCGCGCTGCCCGGCAGTGGTGACTCGCGCCACCAACGGGTGCTCCGGCGCCAGGACCATGAAGGTGGCCCCGAAGAGCGTGTCGGGGCGGGTGGTGAAGACCCGGATCGATTCGGTCGCGGTGGCCGGGCCCGGCGGCGGAACGACCTCGAACTCGATCTCGGCGCCTTCGCTCCGCCCCAGCCAGTTGCGCTGGGCGGTGCGGGTGGTGTCGGACCAGTCTAGCCGGTCGAGGTTGTCAAGCAAACGGCCGGCGTAGTCGGTGATCCGGAAGAACCACTGCTCCAGCAGCCGCTGCTCCACCGGGGTCTTGCAGCGCTCGCAGACTCCGCCTTCGACCTGCTCGTTGGCCAGCACGGTCTTGCAGTTGGGGCACCAGTTGACGGCCGCCTTCTTCTTGTACGCCTTGCCGGCCTTGAACAGCTGCAAGAACAGCCACTGGGTCCACTTGTAGTAGTCGGGATCGGTGGTGCTCAGCACATGGCGCCAGTCGAACATCCCGCCGATCCGCTCCAGCTGGCGGCGGAAGTTGGCGATGTTGCTGGGAATCAGCTGCGCCGGGTGGACCCCGACCTTGAGGGCGTAGTTTTCGCTATGGATGCCAAAGGCGTCGAAGCCCATCGGCTCGAAGACCTCGTGCCCCATGAGGCGCTGGAACCGGCCGTAGACATCGCTGCCCGTGAAGGCAAACATGTTGCCGACATGCAGCCCCTCCGCCGAGGGATAGGGGAACATCATCAGGTTGTAGAACGGCCGCACCGGCCGGTCCAGGTCGGGGGCGTTGGTGCCGCGCTCCGTCCAACGGGCGCGCCACTTCGCCTCGACCGCCTCCGGCTCATAGGGAATGGTCATAGGGGCAGGAATCTACATGGGCACCCGGCGACGGGCGACGGAGCCCGGCATCACGGCAGACCCCAGGGCCCCGCCCGGCCCCGATCGCCGGCCGCCACTAGCCTCCGGCCGCTCTGCCCGTCTAGACTTCTCCACTCTCCTCCATCCCCCGACATCATGGCTGACGCACGGCGGACGTTCATCCGCAACATGTACCTGACGGCGACGCTGCTCGTGATCCTGCTCGGGCTCGCCTTCACCGGGATTCTCTGGCTGATGCACGGGCGGTTCGCGCCCGCGCCGGGGTTCTGGGGCGCGGTGGCGCTCGCCCTGGTGGTGTTCACCGGCCTCAGCCTGCTGGTCGTGATGTTCGTGATCAGTTGGGCGGTGCGGAACGTGCTCCGGCCCCTCGGCAACACGGTGGTGGTCGCCGGCCGGGTGGCCAAGGGCGACCTGACCGTCTCGCTCAGCGCCATCGGGACCCACCAATCCGACGACCTGACCCGAGCGCTCGGCACGATGGTCAACGAACTCCGCCTGCTGGTGGGCGCCATCCGGGGCAGCGCCCAGGAGGCCGCCGCCATGGCGCAGCAGATCTCCTCCTCCACCCAGCAGATGAGTGCCTCGACCCAGGAAGTCTCCGGCACCTGCAACGATCTCACCGACCGGGCCACCAAGCAGGCCGCCCTGGTGCGCTCAGCGGCGGAGGATTCCAACCGGATCCTGGAGATCGCGCAGACCCTGGCCGGGAGCGCGGGTGAGGCGGCGGAGCGCAACGCCGCGCTGGCCCTCCTGGCCAAGACCCACCGGGACGATCTCGATCTCAGCTCCAACGAACTCGAGCGGCTGGCCCACGAGATCGAAGCCGGGGCGGAGGAGGCCGCCGCCCTGGCAACGGCGTCCGAGGAAATCGGCAAGTTCGTCACCCAGACCAAGGCCATCGCCCGGCAGACGCACATGCTGGCCCTGAACGCCGGCATCGAAGCGGCCCGGGCGGGCGAGGAGGGGAAGGGCTTTGCGGTGGTGGCGGAAGAGGTTCGCAAACTGGCCGGACAGGCGGCCCAGGCGGCGACCCTCACCAGCGATACGGTGCGTTTGGTGCAGGAGCGTGTGGCCACCGCGCGGGAACGCCTGCTGCGGTTGGCGCAGGGCGGTCAGGCGGCGCGGGCTACCGCCCACAAGGCCGCCGAGGGGCTCTCCCGTGTGGCAGCCGAGGCGCACCAGACCGACGAATGGAGCCGCCAGATCTCCCGCTCGGCCGGCGAGGTGCGCACCCTGATTGACGGCATCGCCAACCGGATGCTGGAAGTGTCGAGCGGCACTGAAGACGTGGCCGCCGCGGCAGAGGAGATCGCGGCCAGTGCCCAGGAACTATCCGCGTCCACGGAACAGGTCGCCGGCTCGGCCCATGCGCTCGCCGAGACGGCCCAGGGACTGTTCTCTCAGGTGAGCCGATTCAAGGTGGATTGAGCCCGACAGCGCCCGGTCTCGCCAGTCGCCGGCCGAGTGCGCCGAGCAGTTCTGCCAGATCTGCGGTGGTGTGGTCCCCCATGTGCCCGATGACCAGGCAGTCCACTCCCTTCGCGTCCTTCGCCGTGCCGATGTACCAGCCGTCCTCCGCGAGCCCCCGCACGACCTGATCCGGTACGTGGCCATTCTCCAGGCGGAGCACCGAAATCGCGCTGGCGGTGCGCGCCGGCCGGGCCAGCACCTCCACATCGGTGCGGCCTGCCGCCCATTTCACCACCGTGTGGCGCATTGCATCGTGGCGTAGCCACCGGGCCGACAGCCCCTCCACCTCAAGAATCTGCGTGAGCTGCCGCTCGAGCTGGATGGCCTGGCCGGGCGCCGGTGCAATCATGCTCCGGCCCTCGGCGGCGGCACCGTAGTGCGCCAGGAGGTCCAGCTGCTGCCCCCGTCCTGACTGGGTTCGGGCCCGGGCCAGCAGCCGGGGCGACAGTGCCGCAAACGCCAGTCCCGCCGGCAGGCCGACCGGCCCGTCGGACGGGGCGACCACGAAGTCCAGGCCCCAGCCCTCGGCCTCCACGGGGTCCGCCCCCATCGAGAGGCTGGCATCCACCAGGAACAGCACGCCGGGCCGCTGACGCACCACCCGACTCAACGCTTCGAGTGGAGCGAGCGCGCCGTTGATTTCGGCGTGGACGACCGCCACGCTGTCCACCTCGGGTCCCTGGAGAAAGCGGGCAAGCTGCTCGGGCTCGGGTGCCTGTCCCGGGTGGGTCATCATGCGAATCACTTCTTTCCCCAGCGATTCGGCCTGCGTGGCCAGGGAGTCCCCGGCCGGACCGCCCACCAGGACCAGCACCCGATGCTCCACGGCCACGCGCAGGCCGATTTCCCGCAGCAGGGCAGCCGGGCCGGGCAGCATCAGCACCGGATCGGACGTACGAAAGAGGCCGCGCAACTTGAGGGCGGCCCGCGCCAGGCGCTCAGGCGCGTCGGCGGGTCCGGAAAGGGGATCTGAGGCGCGTACCTCGAGGCGGGGATGCACCTCGGCCTGTGCCGGGAGAAACCGCCTGCCGAAACCGGTCATGCCGGACCGCCAAACCGGTCGTGTTTCAGCGCGGCGAGGGTGCGCTCGAGATGGCGCAGGCCCCGGGACCGAAGATAGAGATCGAGAAGGCGCCGGATCTCACGCATGGCGCGTCCGGGTTCATCGAGATGCTGCTCGTACAACCGGGCCAGCGCCAGGCCGATCCGGATGTCATCCTTCCCGGTGGGGTGATGGGTCTCCCGGAATTCCTCCAGCTCGATCCGGGCCTTGACCGCTCCGCCCAGCCGGTCCCCGAGCAGTTCGGCGCGGCGCACCAGCGCCGCCGCATCGCCCTGGCCGGCCAGGTGGGCGTAGGACTGGGCCGCGGCATCGAGATCACCGCGCGCGACCATGGTCTCAATGTGGGAGTAGCTGGGCTGGTACGGAGCCATCCCCACACTCTGGATGGCCCGGGCGCCAAAATCGAGGAGCGGATCGAGGAGCCCATCCAGCACCGCATGGGTGAAGCCGTAGAACGACCAGAGCGCGCCGATGATGAGCAGGGCGTCAGGGGTGATTCCCGTGGCCCACAAGAACACCGCCACCCCGGTACCGAGGATCAACAGGACCTTGGCAGCGGCGCGGATCAGATCAAAAGGGTCGGCTTCAGACCCATCGGAACGAACGCGGAAGAAGAAATCCATGCGGAGTGTGGCCCAACTATAGGAGGCCCTCCGGCAGGCGGCAAGTTGACAGAAGTGCCGACGGTCGCCTAAATCCCAACCTTCGCAACGTACCCAGCACCCCCCGGAGCCCCTTGTCTGATACCCTGAACCGCCGCCACTTCCTTGGCGTGACCGGCGCCGCCCTGGCCGGCAGCGCCCTACCGCTCTCAGCGGAAGCCTCCTTCCCCGCCCCCGCGGTCATCATCCCGCCGACCAGCCGCCCCAATATCGTGGGCTCGACCAACGGCCTCCGAGGCATCCGCCTGGCCATGCAGCTGCTGGAGCGGGGCACCGATACGCTCGATGCGGCCATCGAAGGGGTGAAGATCCAGGAGCTAGATCCGGACGACAACTCGGTGGGCTACGGCGGCCTGCCCAACGAGGAGGGTGTGGTCCAGCTGGACGCCTCGTGCATGCACGGGCCTACCAAGCGGGCGGGTGCCGTCGGCTCGCTCGAGGGTATCAAGACCCCCAGTGAAGTGGCCAAGCTGGTCCTCAAGTACACCGATCACATCCTGCTGGTCGGCGAGGGCGCCAAGCGGTTTGCGCTGAGCTACGGATTCAAGGAGGAAGACCTGCTCACTCCGGCCTCGCGCGAGATCTGGCTCCGGTGGCGGGCCAACCGCGGCGCCGAGGATGATTGGCTGAACGTGCCGGAGGGGGAAACGATCATGCCGCGGGTGACCGGCACGGTGAACCTGAACATCGTCAACCGCCAGGGAGACCTCTCCTCGGTGACCACCACCAGCGGCCTGTCGTGGAAGCTTCCCGGCCGGGTCGGAGACAGCCCCATCGTGGGAGCCGGGCAGTACACCGACAACGAGATCGGCGCGGCCGGCTCCACCGGCCGGGGAGAGTCGAACATCATGGTCTGCGGCGGGTTCCTGACCGTGGAGCACATGCGCCGCGGCATGGCGCCGACCGACGCGGCGCTGGAGACGCTGAAGCGGGTGATGGCACTGACTCCGCCCCGGCTGCTCCAGCCCGATGGGCGGCCCAGGTTCGGCCTGAGTTTCTACGCCATCAACAAGCGGGGTGATGCCGGCGGCGCGTCGCTCTTTCCGAATTCGTACGCTACCTTCGATGGCAACGATGCCGTGGTGCGGGATGCAGCGTATCTCTTCGCGAGGACATGATGCAGCGACTCGGTGACACCATCCGGCACATCCATCGCGCGATCCTGGGGGCGGCGCTGGCGCTCACCCTCCTTCCCTGCACCGCGCGGGCGCAGGGTCAGCCCGACGTGCCGTGGAAGGACAGTTTCTATCCAGTCCTCACCTCGCTGGCCAACAGCTTCCCGCTGCTGGTGATCCACTACGAGCAGCGCAAGGGCGCGGACTACTTTGCCCGTACCCCGTATGCCGGGCTGTTTTCCCTGGATGTGGGCGCCGCCACCTCGGGAAGCCGGATGGCGGTGGCCAAGCTGCAGGCACCACTCCTCAAGGAGCACTGGCGGCTTGCCGCAGCCCTCGGCGCCACCCGCGCGACCCGGTTCGGGTACTTCGGCCTGGGCAACGACACCGAGAATGACGGCAGCAACGTCCGGAACAGCCAGCCGTTCTTCTACCGCGCCAGGCGCAGCCGCTACGTGGGAGAGGTGGAGGTGTCCCGGCAGATCTCCGGGCCGTTTTACGTTGCGCTGGCCGGTGGGCTCGAGTACAGCAACTTGGGCGACCTGCCGCGGCCGTCGGTCTTCCGCACCGAGCAGGGTACCTCCGACATCACCGACACCGATGCGCGGGGCCGGCTGACCCTGGTCTATGACAGTCGGGACAACGAGTTCAACACCCAGCGCGGGCTCTTTGCCCAGAGTTCGCTGGCGCTGGGCAGCGGCGGGGACGGGTACAACCGGATCACCACCGACCTGCGCGGGTACGTCACGGTCCGGGAAGGCACGGTCGTCGCCGCCCGAGTGGCCGGTTCGGCCCTGTCGGACAAGGCGCCGCTCAACGCCCGTTTCGAGATGCCGGTGTGGGAAGGGGAGGTCAGCGTGGTGGGCGGTACCAATAGCCACCGCGGCCTCGAGTTCCAGCGCCTGGCCGGCAAGGGCGTGCTGCTCGGCAGCGTGGAGGTGCGCCACGACCTCCTCAATCTCGGCGACCTCGGCGCGTTCACGCTCTTCGGGTTTGTGGATGCCGGCCGGGTGTTCGAGTCCGAGGACTTCAAGCTGACGACCGAGGACATGAAGGTCGGAGCCGGCGGCGGGCTGGCGATCCGGCTGCTCCGGTTCCTGGTCTGGAGCTTCAATTTCGGTGGCGGACCGGATGGCTTCCAGTTCAGCGTCGGCACGGGGTGGTCGTACTAGGCACCCCGTTCGCTAACGGACGGGACGGCCAGCGTCCCCTCGCGCAAGAAAAGGGAAGGGCGACCCATCGGGTCGCCCTCTTTTCTTGCCGGACTCCGGCAGGTCCCTCCCGCGCCGCCTAGGCGACGGCCCGATGCTCGGGCCGCATCACCTCGAGGAGTTCACGGATGGTGGTGGCGCCGTGGTCACGGGCATACCAGCGGCGGACTTCCTTGTAGCGCTCGTCCTTGGGCATGGTGTCCTTGTGGGCCATCACCCACGCCTGAAGCTCCAGGGGCCGGGGACCCCAATGGCCCAGCTCACGGAACTGATCATCGTAGACAATGATGATGGGAATGGAGCGCGAACTGTTGGTCAGGTACCGATCCATCAGGGCCGGGTGCTGGTCTCGATTCACGATTCGCAGCTCCACGCCCGGCTGACTCTCGACCCAGCGGGCCACGGCCGGGATGACATTGGACGCGTCTCCGCACCAGTCCTCGGCGATCACCAGAAGCCGGCGTTGGGTTCCCACGGGGAGCGCGGCGGCGGTCCACTCCTGCACCCTGGCCGTGCGGTACAACCCTTCCCACAGGCCGCGGTAGGCGGGTGCGGCGGCGGCGGCGAATTCGTGAAAGCCGGTGGCGCCGTGCCAAAGCTGCTTGCTGTTCTGTCCCATCTTGATCTCCGATATGGTCACTGGCACCGATAGTCGTTGCCGGACCATAAAGTTCCCATGAATCCCCCGACCAGCGATTCCACGGTAGATTTCAGCATGACTTCAGCGCCGCGCCTCCGTGATGGGGAAGCCACCCGTGAACGCCTGCTCGTGGCCGGCCTGGACCTCTACGCCACCATCGGGTTCCTCCGGACGACGACACCGGCCCTGGCGCGGGCGGCGGAGGTGGCCGAGGGCACCATCTATCGCCACTTCGCCAGCAAGGAACACCTGCTCAACGAGGTGTTCCGCCGGGCACAGCGGTGGGCGCTGGATCTGCTGCAGGGCCTGGAGGGGGACCGGCTACGGCGGGCGCCGGAGCGGCTGGCGCTCGTTGGGAGGGCGTTTGTGGACCAGGCGGCGCAGCAGCCGGCGCTGCTCCGGATGCTGCTGAGCACCGAGAACGACCCGTTCCTGGACGAGCACAGTCAGGCGGCCCGGCGGGATGTGGCCGGGGGCCTGGTCCAGCTGGTGGCGATGGGGAAATCGGACGGCCAGGTGCGGTCGGGCCCGGCGGAGCTGTGGGCGTCGATCTGGCTGGCGATCGTGGGCTACGCGGTGGAGCGGGTCGCGTCGGGCGACTGGGCGGCGGACAGCACCCAGGCGGCGATGACGCTCGAGGCAGCCTGGGACGCGATCGCGGGGCGCGGGGCGGGACGGATGGAGGGGTAACGTTGGAAGAGCCCGCGGACCCCGACCGCCCCGCGTTCACGGCCGTGTCAAAGGAATCGTTCCGGGAGATCTACTTCCGGCTGGGCGCCGCCCCCTATTCCGGCTGGACCGCCGACTACTGGCAGAAGTTCTTCGAGGAGGAGGTCCATGCGGACTGGACCTTCATGGTCGAGCAACCCCGGAGTCCGGCGCACGACCAGATGTGGATCGTGTCCGATACCCAGGCGCGGCAGTACCGGCTGTTCTTCCTGAGGGATGACGGAGCCTAATTCCCTCCTGCGCGGCCAAGCGGACCCGACTACCTGCCCAGATTCACACTGACGGCTGAAGCAAGCGCTACTTCCTGACACCCCCGAACACCGACACCGACCTTGGGTTCCCCACCGGCCGGGTCCAGCGCAACATCCGGGTGGCGCCGCCGCCGAGGGGCCGGACGGTCCACTGGCCCTGCTCCAGGTAAGCCACGGAATCACCCAGCCAGCGGATCGGCGATGAGGCGTCGGGGCTCAACGGCACCGCGTCACCTTCGCCCAGGCGGGCACAGACTCCCGGGCCGTTCTCACAGGGCATCGCCTCACCCAAGGGTGGCCGGCCCAGCAGCACGCGGAAGGCGGAATCGGCCGCCGCGGCATCGGCGGGAGCAACCGGCGTCAGCGCTCCGGCCGCCGGGGGCGCCGGCATGCTGAAGATGGCCTCACCCCGCCGGGCGTAGACGGTGCCGCCGTCGGGAGACCAGGCCAGCGCCTCCACGCTGCCCACACCGGTCAGCTCCGTCCGGCGCTCCGCGCCATTCAGCAGGTTCATCACCACCAGTCCGCCTGCGGCGGTATCGCCCGGTGCCCGCCCCCGGATAAAGGCGAGCATCACGCCATCGGGTGAAAGCGCCGGCAGTCGCTCGTCCATCCGGGTGAAGGTGATCTGATAGGGCACCCCGCCCACCAGCGCCGACGCGAAGAGATCGCCGACGCCGGCCTCACCGTCCGCCGCGAAGACCAGGTACGGCTCCTCGCCCACCTTGAGCTTGTTGGAGAGCGGAGAGAGCGTGCCACGACAGGCGGCCTGGGCCACGAGCAGCACCGCCAGCAGGAACGCCCGGCGGCTGGTCACTTCGCCTCGGCGACCGTCGCCTGCAGCAGCCACCACCCGGCGGGATCGACAAGCACTTCCTTCGGCGCCCGCCGGACCCCGTCGATGATCGCCGTGGCTTCCCGGCCCTCGACGTTCAGCGGGGTGTCCCGGCCATCCACGCGGAGCACGAGGTTGGGCAGCCGGAAGCTGCCCCACGACTCGGGCTGCACCTGCCGCACCGTCACCTGCAGCTGCCGCCCCTGGTGGCGCCAGGTCACCTCCAGCTTCGGATAGCCTGGCTGGGTCAGCGCCTGGGTGAAGTACCACGTCAGGTCCCGCCCCGCTGCCTCGCTCATCACCCCGGCGAAATCCGCCGACAGCGCCGTCGAATCCCGGAACCGGCGGTAGTACTCCCGTATCCCTATCCGGAACACCGAGTCGCCGACCAGCCCCCGGAGCGAATGCAGCACCCACGCTCCCTTGGGGTAGTTGTTGCTGTTGAGCAGCGACATCAGGTCGGTGGCCGCCAGATCGAGGATCGGGCGCTCGGTGGCCGAGGAGTTGAACACCGCCTGGGCCCGCCGCCGCATCTCCCGCTGAAACGCGCTGTCTCCCTCGGCCCGCTGGAGCCAGAGGGCCGCGAAGTAGGTGGCGAATCCCTCCGAGAGCCAGAGATGATGCCAGTCGGCTTCCGTCACCGCGTCGCCAAACCACTGGTGAGCGGTCTCGTGCGCCACGGTGAGTTCCGACAGCGTCCGGCGGCCGTAGGCGCTGTCATTGTAGAAAATGGCCGTCGGATTCTCGGCGCCGCCGAACCGGGTCGTGGATTGCACGTGGGACAGCCGGTCGTACGGAAAGGGCCCGATCAGCTCACTGAAGAAATCGAGCATCCCTCCGGCCCTACGGAAGAGACTGTCCACGGCCCACGCCGAGTCCGAGGCAAAGGCCACGATCGAGAGGGGGACGCAGCGCACTGCGCACCCCGCGTCGGGCAGGTCGGTGAACGTCAACGGACCGGCGCCGAAGACGATGCCGTAGGCCGGGATCGGCTGCTTCAGGGAGAAGTGCCACACCGTCCGCCCCCGCGGCAGCGTGTCCACCCGCTGCCTGGTGCCGTTGGCGATCACCGACATCCCCGGCGGCACCTCGATATGGAGGTCCACGGTGGCCTTGTCGCTCGGGTGGTCCACCAACGGGAACCAGCCATGGGCGCGGTCCGGCCAGTTGTCGGCGAAGACGGTGCGGCGGCCCTCGCTGTTGGTCCTGATGATCAGGCCGTCGCGGACGGGACCGTGGTAGCGGATCGAGGTCTTGAGCGTGTCGCCGGCCTGCTTGTGGTGCGGGATGTACACGCCTCCGCCGGGATTGATCGCGAAGGTGATGCGCGCCATGCGTCGCTCACCCTCGCCGTCATTGAGCACGCGCACCACCCGGAACGCGGAGTCGAGCTGCACCTCCACCGGCTCGGCGGAGTTCAGTCGCCACGTGGTCTGCGCGATGCCGACGATGTGGCTGCCGGTGTCACCGATCAGGATGGTGATGTCGTGGTGCAGCGCGTTGTGGCGGGGGCGGATGGTGTCGACGGTCGCCGCCAGCGGCGATTGCAGGGCCAGCAACAGCGGGAGCAGCATGGGGATCTTTCCTGGTGGGTCGGAACGGAGGGTGGCCGTCTGGTGGGGAGCGGGTCAGGCCTCCACGTCCAGGGCCAGCCTGGCCTCGCGGATCGGGGCGATGAAATCGCGGACCACCTGCTGGTGCACCGGATGGTCGCCGTAGCGGATCGCGGCCGGCATGTCGTCCACCGCGACCACCAGGACGTGCGAGTATTCGCCGACACTCGGCGCCAGATTGGCGCCCCAGCGGATGGAGCGGATCTCCGGGATCTGGCCGGCCATGCCGAGCAGCGCCGCTTCCGCCGCCGCGATCTGGTCGTTGGTGGTGCCGGGCAGAAACCGGAAGCAGACGATGTGGTGAATCATGGTTTCCCCAGGGTGCTGCCGTAGAAGCCGAGGATTCTCTGCCAGGCGCGCTCGACCTCCGGTCCGTCAGACCCCTTGCGGCCGGGCTTGAGGAATCCATGCCCGGTTCCCGGATAGATGTCGTGGGAGAAGGATGCCCCGGCGGCGGCCATCTGCCGGCTCACATCGGGCAGCGCGGCGCCGATCCGGGCGTCGTCCTCTCCGTAGACCCCCAGCACACGCGCCTGGATGCCGGTCATGGTGGCGGAATCCGGTGCAGAGCCGTAGCAGACCACCGCGGCCTTGAGGCGCGGGTTGCTGGTGGCGTACCGGAAACTCCGGGCCCCGCCCCAGCAGAAGCCGATCGTGCCGATCTGGTCCCGCTGGACCGCGGGCAGGGTGTTGAGGTACGCATACGCGGCATCGAGATCGGCGGTGACCTGGTCGGGCTGGAGCAGCGCCATGAGCTTGCGGCCACTGTCGGGATCGGCGGGGGTGACCCCGAAGCGCGAAGAGAGCAGATCGGGGACGATCGCCACGTATCCGGCCCGGGCCAGACGGTCTCCCACGGCGGGTTCCCAGGCGGTCAGCCCGAAGATCTCGTGGATGACGATCACCGCCGGCGCCTTGTCCTTGCGCTCGGGGTAGGCCACGTAGGCGCGGATCGAATCGCCGGCGGCGTTCGGGAGGTACACCCACTCGCCGTGGTGGGTATCCTGCGCCATGGGACGGCCGTCCCGGATCAGCCACATGCCCAGCCCGCCGGCGATCACACCCGCCAGCAACATCGCAATAGGAATGACGGTTCCACGCCGCATACGCATCCTCCGTTCCGTGCCGCCTGCCGCCTACTTCTTGAACAGCTTGGCGAACACGCCGCTCTCTTCCGCTCCCTCGAGCGCCTCGGCGAAGGCGGCCATGGTGGGATACCGATCCCCGGTATCGACTGACATGGCCTTGTTGAGCACCGCCTCGAGCCGCGCCGGCAGGTCCGGCTTGACCTCCCGCAGCAGCTTGGGCTTTCCCCGGAGCCGGGCGATCATCATCTCCTGCGCGTTCCGGCCCTGGAACGGTAGTTGCCCAGTAAACATTTCGAAGCCGAGAATGCCCAGCGCATAGATGTCGCTGCGCGAGTCGACGGTCTTGCCGCGGATCTGCTCGGGGCTCATGAACTCGGGCGTACCCAGCACGATGCCGGTGGCGGTCAGCTTGGCGACCTCCGGTTCCTGGCGCCGTTCCTTGGCCAGGCCGAAGTCCATGACCACCGCGCGGGCGCCGCCGGGTCCCTTGTCGTCGGGGACCAGCATGACGTTTTCGGGCTTGAGGTCGCGGTGCACGATCTGCAGGTCGTGGGCGTGGGCCAGTCCCCGGCACATCTGCACCAGCATCGGGACCCCGAACTCGAGCGGCAGTGCGCCCTGCCGCACTTCCCGGTCGGACAGGAGTTCGCCCGGGAGATAGGGCATCACCAGGTAGATCAGCCCGTCTTCGGTCTCTCCCAGCCGCAGGATCTTGCAGACGTTGGGGTGTTCCAGCCGCATGGCCAGGCCCGCCTCGCGCCGGAGCCGCTCGACCGAACTGCGATCCTCCTTGAGCTTCGGAGTCAAGACCTTGATAGCAACGGTCTCGGCGGTGGTCATGTCCTTGGCTAGATAGACGTAGGACATGCCGCCCTCGCCCAGTCGCTTGCCCACCTGGTAGCGCTCGTCGAGGAGGGCGTTGGTCAGCGTACTCGCCCGGTCCATGCCCGGGCCGCGCTTGGCGGCCTGCCGCACCAGCGTCCGGAGACCGGCGCTGGTCTGGCCGGCGGCCGCGGGCTTCTGGGCCGCGCCCGGATTCGGCGTCGCTCCAGAGACCTCCACCAGGGGACTCCCGTCCTGGGGACAGAACCGCGCCGGGTCGGCATACACCCGGTTGCACCGGGGACAGCGTCGGCTGCTCAATCGCGGTACCGGTTGCGGCCGTCCAGCTTGGCCTTGTAGAGGTTCTGGTCGGCCAGGCGGAGCAGCGACTCACCGTCCTGGACCTGGGCGTGCGGGTAGCAGGAGATGCCCACGGAGATGGTCACGTGGATCGGCTCCCCGCCGGCCTCGGCAAAATCGTGGTCGGCCACCTTCTTGATGACACGATCGGCAAAGATCCGGGCCCCCGCCACGGCCGTCTCTGGCAGCAGCACGACGAACTCCTCGCCGCCGTAGCGGGCCACGACGTCCACGGTGCGCTGCTCGCGGCGGAGGATCTGGCCCAGCTGCCGCAGCACGCTGTCTCCCACCAGGTGGCCGTAGCGATCATTGACCTGCTTGAAGTTGTCCACATCCGCCATGAGGCAGCCGAGCATGGTCTCGTACCGGGCGGCACGCTCGACCTCCTGGACCAGCTTCTCGGCGAGGGCCCGGCGGTTGTACGTCTCGGTGAGCGGATCGGTCTCGGCCAGTTGCTTCATGTGTTCCCGGCCGAGCACCGCACTCTCCAGATCGTAGGCCTTCTCCAGGGCCTGGGTCGCGGCCTTGATGACCTGCTCGGCGAAGGCGACGTCGGCCTGGTTGAGCGGCGTGTCTTCCTCGGTGGTGCGCAGGAAGAACACGCCGGCCCGCTGGTCGCGCAGCACAAACGGAATGGCGATGGCCGAGCGGGTCGGCACCCGCCAGCCCTCCTCCAGCCAGGCGGCGCGGGCCTCGGCGTAGATCGGGTCGGTCGAGACGTCGGTGACCAGGACCGTCTGCCGGGTGTCGAGCGCCCGGCGGATTTCGGGATAGCGGTCCAGGGTGATGCGCAGGTCGCGCAGCACCGGGTTCTCGTAGGAGGCCACGACGGTGGCCTCTTCCTCTCCCGGCGTGGCAAAGATGAGCGAGCACTTGGAGATCTTGAGTCCGCGCGCCACCCGGCGCACCAGGATATGGTAGATCTCCTCCGGCTTGAGCGTGGCCGTGACCTCCTGGAGAATATCCACCATCTCGGTGCGGCTGCGGGCCTCGGCACGGGCCTGGTTGAGCTCGCGTCCCACCCGGAGGTGGGCCTTGACCCGGGCCAGGAGTTCGCGGACCCGGAACGGCTTGGAGATGAAATCCGCGGCACCCAGACCGAGGGCGCGGACGGTGGCTTCCTCGGGGGGCATGGAGGAGATCATCAGCACCGGCACGTGCCGGAGCGCCGGGTCTCCCTTGACCATTTCCAGCAGCTGGAGGCCGTCGGCCCCCGGCATCATGATATCCAGCAGCAGGAGATCGACCGGATCGGCGCCCAGGCGGTCGAGCAGATGGTCTCCGCTGTTGACGGTCGCCACCTCGTACCCGTTCTCCTTGAGAATCCAGGAGAGCGTGCGGGTGAGGGCCTGATCATCGTCGGCGACCAGAATCTTGGGCGCGAGGCTCATGCCTCTCCTAGGAGTGAGGCGAACAGCTCCGGATCCATGTTGCCCCCGCTGAGCACCGCCACGACCGGGCCCCGAGGACTCACCGCTCCCGCCAGCAACGCCGCCACCGTCGCGGCCCCGGAGGGCTCCACCCGGAGTCCCTGGGTTTCGTAGAGAAAGCGCACCGCCCGGGCGATGTCCCGGTCCTCCACCTGCACCGCCCGGCGCACCCGGCCCGCGACGATGGACCAGGGCAGCTCGCCAAACGCCGGAGGCAGCAGTCCATCGGCGATGCTCCGCGGCGCGGCAGGGAGCCGGGTGGGCCGGCCGGCCTGCAGCGCGAGCGCCAGCTTGGCCGCGGTCACCGGCTCCACGCCGATCGCCTCCGCGTCGGGCCGGAGCAGCGAGAGCGCCAGCGCGACGCCGGCGAGCAGCCCGCCCCCTCCCACCGGCACCAGCACCTCCGCCACCGACGGCAGCTGCTCGGCGATCTCGAGCCCGGTGGTGCCCTGGCCGGCGATCACGTCGAGACTCTCGAACGGCGGGACCATCACCAGTCCCCGCTCCGCCGCGATCCGGGTGGCGGTGGGCTCCCGCTCGGACCGGTCGGCGACGATGACCAGCTCGGCGCCCATCGCCGCCACGGCCTCGCGCTTGACCCGCGGGGCGTCCGCCGGCATGACGATCACCGCGGGAATCTCGAAATGCCGGGCCGCCCACGCCACGGCCTGGGCGTGGTTGCCGCTCGAATGGGTCACGACACCGCGGACCCGGATCTCCTCGGGGAGGCGACGAATGGCCGTGTAGGCGCCGCGAATCTTGAAGGCGCCGATCGGCTGGAGATGCTCGGCCTTGAGGAACACCGGCGCCCCCGCCACCCGGCTCAGGGCCGGCGCCTCCACCAGTGGCGTGCGCCGGGCCACACCGGCGAGCGCCGCGTGCGCCTCGCGCAGGTTGGTCAGATCCAGCGCGGCCAAGACGGAAGCGGGCACGCGGCGATAATATCCCGGTTGGAGGACGGGTACAATGCCGGCGCACGCCCGCGCGCCGGCCGATGACTACTCCTCGCCGGCCTCCGCCTCCGCGGTTTCGTCGGCGCCCTCTTCCTCTTCCTTGACCACCCGTGCCACATCCACCACGGTGTCTCCGGCGTCGAGGTTCATGACCTTGACGCCCTGGGTGTTGCGGCTGATGACCCGGATGCCCTCCACCGGCTGGCGGATGATCACGCCATGCCGGGTGATGAGCATGAGTTCATCCTCGGGTTGCACTTCCATCAGCGCCACCAGGCCGCCGGTCTTGTCGGTGCGCTTGAGGGTGATGATGCCCTTGCCGCCCCGGTTCTGCACCCGGTAATCCGACAATTCGGAGCGCTTGCCGAAGCCCTTCTCGCTCACCACCAGCAGGGTGGCGTCACGGCGGATGACCACCATGCCGATGACCCGGTCCTCCTTCACCAGGTTGATCCCCTTGACCCCGGTGGCGGCCCGGCCCATGCCGCGCACGTCCCCGGAATGGAACCGGATGCTCATGCCATTGGCGGTGGCCAGGACGATGTCGCTCTCGGCGTCGCAGAGTTGCACCGCCATCAGCTCGTCGCTGGCGTCCACGTTGATGGCCCGGATGCCGGTGGTGCGGACGTTGCCGTACTCCGCCAGCGAGGTCTTCTTCACGGTGCCGTTGCGGGTGGCGAACATCAGGAACTGGTTCTCGGAGAACTCCCGCACCGCCACCGTGGCGGCCACCCGTTCATCCTGGCCGATGCTGATGCAGTTGACCACCGGCTTGCCGCGGCTGGCGCGGCCGCCCTGCGGAATCTCATGCACCTTGAGCCAGTAGACCTGCCCGGTGTTGGTGAAGAACATCAGGTAGTCGTGGGTGCTGGCAATGAAGAGGTGTTCCACCCAGTCCTCTTCCTTGGTCTGCATGCCGGTCAGGCCCCGCCCGCCCCGCCGCTGGCGCCGGTAGGTGGACACCGCGATGCGCTTGATGTAGCCGGTGCGCGAGATCGTGATGACCATGTCCTCTTCGGCGATGAGATCCTCGACCGAGAAGTCGCCCTGGTCGGCCAGGATCTCGGTGCGCCGGTCGTCGCCGTACTTCCTGGCGACTTCGTCCATCTCGTCCTTGAGGATCTGCATCCGCTTGGGCTTCGAGGCCAGGATCGTCTTGAGTCCCTTGATGATGGCACGGACCTCGCCCAGCTCGACCTCGAGCTTCTCGATCTCCAGGCCGGTCAGCTTGGCCAGCCGCATGTTGAGGATCGCGTCGGCCTGCTTCTCCGACAACCCGAACCGCTTGCGCAGCTTGGCATCGGCCTCGGGGACATCCTTCGACTTGCGGATGATCTCGACGACCTCGTCGATGTTGTCCACCGCGATCTTCAGGCCCTCGAGGATATGCTCGCGGGCCTGGGCCGCGTCGAGATCGAACTGGGTCCGGCGCACCACCACCTCGTGGCGGTGCTCGATGAAGCGCTCCAGGAGCTGCTTCAGGTTCATGACCTTCGGCGCGCCCTTGTCCAGCGCCAGCATGATCACGCCGAAGGTGGTTTGCATCGCGGTGCGCTTGTACAGCTGGTTCAGCACCACGTTGGGAATCGCGTCCCGCTTGAGCGTGACCACGATCCGCATGCCGTCCTTGTCGGACTCGTCGTTGACCCCGCTGATCCCCTCGAGCTTCTTGTCGATGACCAGCTCGGCGATGGCCTTGACCAGGTTTTCCTTGTTGACCTGGTAGGGGATCTCGGTGATGACAATCTGGCTCTTGCCGCTGGACTCCTTCTCCTCGATCTGGGCCCGGGCCCGCACCTGGAGCCGGCCCCGGCCGGTCTCATACGCCTCCTTGATGCCCTGGCGCCCATAGATGAACGCCCCGGTGGGGAAGTCGGGGCCCTTGATATGCTTGCGGAGGTCACTGATGGACGCCTCGGGCTCGTCAATCAGCGCCTGCACCGCCTTGGCGACCTCGCGGAGATTGTGCGGCGGAATGTTGGTGGCCATGCCCACCGCGATGCCGCTGGACCCGTTGACCAGCAGGTTGGGCACCATGGCCGGCAGCACCGTCGGTTCCTGCAGCCGGTCATCGAAATTGGCCTGGAGATCGACCGTGTTCTTCTCGATATCCTCCAGCATCGTCACGGCGATCGGCGTCAGGCGGGCCTCGGTGTACCGGTACGCCGCGGCGGGATCGCCGTCCACCGAGCCGAAGTTGCCCTGGCCGTCGATCAGCGGATAGCGCAGGGAGAAATCCTGCACCATCCGCACCAGCGCATCGTAGACCGAGCTGTCGCCGTGGGGGTGATACTTGCCCAGCACGTCGCCGACGACCGTCGCGCACTTCTTGTAGGGCCGGCCGGGGACCAGGCCCAGCTCGCTCATCGAATACAGGATCCGGCGGTGCACCGGCTTGAGCCCGTCTCGCACGTCCGGCAGCGCGCGCGCGACGATGACACTCATGGAGTAGTTGATGAACGACTGCTGCATCTCCTCCTCGATCAGTCGAGGCAGGATGCGTTCGCTTTGCGAAGGACCGGTCATGCGGTTCCGCCGGAAGGATTGGAATCGTGGCCGAGAGTGGCCGGAAGAAGGCACAAATATAGTCCGGGTCGGCCCCTGAAGGCAACCCGAAAAGCGCCGGTCAAAGTATTGGGAGGCAAAGACTTAGAGCATGCCAAGCGGCCGCGGGACGCCGGCTGGACGTACGCCGATGAAAATCGCCGCCGCACCACGTTGACCATGATGGGCTGCCGAGCCACCCGCTTGTATCGATTCGGCCCAGTCGCATCGAAACGCCCCCCCGGGGGAGTGAGCCTGTTGTTGCAGGACAAGCACTTACGAGATTCACTCGGCGGGCACCGGACCTGCCTTGAGGGGTGGCGTTCACCCTTCGTCTGTTCGAAAAACTCTGGAGGTCCGCATGCCTTGCCACATCCGCCGACTCGGCCTCACCGCCACGGCCCTGCTCTTCCTGTTCCCCGCTGCCTGCAGTTCCGACCCCGCCGGGCCTGGTGGATCCACCACGCCCCCGCCCCGGTTCGGCCAGGTCATGAGCTTCTCCCAGTTCGACAGCACCCTCGGCAGTGGCGTCCAGCGCATCGAGATCAAGCTCCTCCCCGGGGGGCTGGTCGCGCGCGAGGTCGGAGTGGAACCGGATGACGCCGAGGAGAAGATCGTCAGCATCGTCACGGCCATTGATCCGGTCGCGGGAACGGTGACGCTGTCGCTGGGCGGGATGACGGTCAGCTACGGAGCCGGAACCCGGTTCCGGACGCCGAGCAAAAGCCGGGTCAGCCGCAGTGAGTGGGAGGGCGCCATCAGCGCCGCGATCACCGGCGGGCAGCAGCCCCCGGTGGAGGCCCGCCGGAATCCCGGCGCGAGCCCGCAGGACCCCACCGACCCGTCCTTCACGGCCCTGGACCTCAGGCTGGCAAGCCAGGCGGACGAGCCGAAAATCGAGGTCTACGTGGACACCGACAATCTCGAGCCGGTTGCCTCGCCGCCGCCGCTGGCGATCCTTCGGGTCTTCAACCTGGCAATCGAGATCACCAGCAGTACCGACCTGTCGCTGATCGTGCCCGGCGGGCAGGTCCCGGCGGGGAACGTCGAGTTCACAGCCAGCATCACCGGGGTGGACGAGACCGCCGGCACCGTGATCCTGGCGGGCGGCACCATCGTCCAGGTGTCGGGCCTGACCTTTGATCCCCAAGGTGACCTGTTCTCCCTCAGTAGCGTGGCGAGCGCCGTCTCCGCCGGCAGCGCGGTGCGGGCCGAGGGACGCGGCTCCGTGACCACCGCGGGGCCGCCGGCGGTCATCGCCGCCACTGCGATCAAGGTAGAAGTGGACTGACGCAGGCGTATCCTCGGTCCGATCCAGCGGGGCGGCCCTAGCGGTCGCCCCGCTGGCATTTCGGGCACCCAGGTCGCGAGCTTCCGCCGACCGGCACACGCAACCCTTTCGTGATACCCGCCGTCAGACGCGGTGTTGGTACCACTGTTCCAACCCACGCCACCATGGGGGCCTGTGGACGATCGTGACCTGATCACCCGCGTACTCGCGGGCGACCCGGAAGCGGAACGGCAGCTCTACGACACCTACGTGGACCAGGTCTGGCGCATGGCCTACCGGTTCGCGGGGGACCGGGACCGTGCCGCCGAATGGACCCAGGACACGTTTGTCCGGGCGTTTTCCCGGCTGGCGGATTTCCGGGGCGAGGCCCGCCTGGGCACCTGGATCGGGGCGATTGCCATTTCGGTGGCGCTGGCGGGAGTCCGGCAATCCAAGCGCCGGGCGTCGCGAGAGGTCTCCCTCGATGAAGCGCCACCCCTGCCCGTCCGGGAGCGGCCGCGCCTCGACTCGGATCTGCGACAGCGACTGGCGCGCGCCGTGGACGCGCTGGCGGAGGGGTACCGCGCGGTGTTCGTGCTCCACGATGTCGAGGGCTACACCCACGAGGAGATCGGCCAGATGCTCGGCGTGACCACGGGGACATCCAAGGCCCAGTTGCACCGCGCCCGCGGGAAGCTCCGCGAGGCCCTCTCGGCCTTCGCCTGAAGGGATACCGAAATGGCTGACGGCACCAACGACGAACTCGAACCCGGCCTGCGCGCCATGGCCCAGGACTACCGCCGCCCTCCGACGCCGGACCGAGAGGCGATGTGGCACGCGATCCGGGCCCGACGGCAGGCGATCCCAGGAATCCGTGCGCCGCGGCCGGCCTGGCGCCGCTGGGCTTTCCCCGTCGGAGTGGCAGCCCTGGTGATCCTCGGTTTCGGGCTGGGACGGTGGACCGCCGAACCTCCGGTGGTCGTGACCGGAGCGCACGCCACCAGCGATCTCGCCCACCAGGTGGCCGCCGCGGAGTATCTCGGACGGGTGGAAGTGTTTCTCACCGATTTCCGGTCCGGTCCCGGGCGCCTCCCGGCCGACACCACCTTTCCGGAACAGGCGCGACGGCTGCTCGGCACCACCCGCCTGCTGCTCGACACGCCCGCCGGGGAGGACCGCCGTCTGCGGCCGCTGCTGGAGGACCTCGAACTGGTGCTCGCCCAGATCGCGCAGCTGTCGGAGCGCCCCGCCGGCGAGCGGGCGCTCATCACCGATGGACTCGACCGTCAGGGCATGCTCGCCCGGCTCAGATCCAATGTGTCCGCGGGCCCGATGCCCGCGATTTCTCAAGGAGCACTGTGATGACCAGCTGGATGCTTGGTATTGCCACGGCCGCCGCGTTCGCCAGCAGCGCGCCGAGTGCCATGGACCTCGCGCCGGCAGGCGCGTGGATGCAGGTCGCCACGGCGACCGCGTCACCGGCCACAGATGACCCGGCCGACTCGCTGTACCGGTCGGGGCGCGAGGCGCTGAACCGCAGCCAGTATCGCCGGGCGGCGGAACTCTTCGCCGAACTCGGCCGGCGCTATCCGCGCTCGGACTACGTCGCCGAATCGCTGTACTGGGAGGCCTTTGCCCGGTACCGGGTCGGCGGCGCCGAGGATCTGCGGGCCGCGCTGGCCCGCCTGGACGACCAGAAGCGGCGCTTCCCCCGGACCGCCACCGCCGGCGACGCCGAGGCGCTCGCCACCCGGATCCGCGGTGAGCTGGCCCGGCAGGGCGACGCGACCGCGGCTCAGGACATCGTGCGCGAAGCCACCGACGCGGGGCACGGCCGGAGCCGGGTCCCGACCGGGGATCCCGACTGCGACGATGACGGCGACGTGAAGCTGGCGGCGCTCAACGCCGTCCTGCAGATGGATGCCGACCGCGCCATGCCGCTGCTGACCCGGGTGCTGGCGCGGCGCGACCCGGGCTCGGTGTGTCTCCGCCGGAAGGCGGTCTGGCTGGTGGCGCAGAAGCGGACCGACTCAGCCGAAACGGTACTCTTGAACGCGCTGCGCAATGACCCCGATGCCCAGGTGCGGGAGCAGGCGGTTTTCTGGATGAGCCAGGTGCCGGGGCCCCGCGCGGCGGCGGTGCTCGACTCGATCGTGCGCTACTCCAAGGACGAGCAGCTCCAGGACCGGGCGGTCTTCGCCCTCTCGCAGCAGAGCGACCCCAAGGCGGCCGACGCGCTCCGCGCCCTGGCGGAACGGCGGGACGCCCCGGTCTCGGTCCGGGAAAAGGCCATCTTCTGGCTGGGGCAGTCCAAGGGTGGCGGGCCGGACTACCTCCGCAACCTGTTTCCCAGGCTGGACAACGACGAGCTGCGGGAGAAGGCCATCTTCGCCATCGCCCAGTCGCGGCGGCCCGAGGACCAGCGCTGGCTGATCGACATGGCCCGGGACAGCCGGGCCAAGATCGGCCTCCGCAAGCAGGCGATCTTCTGGTCCTCGCAGAGTGGGGCCAGCCTGGCGGATCTCGACGCGCTGTACCGCGGGCTGGCCGAACGGGAGCTCAAGGAACAGGTGATCTTCGCGCTGGCCCAGTCCAAGGAGCCGGCAGCAGTGGACCGCCTCATCGCGATCGCGAAGAGTGACCCGGACACCGAGCTCCGGAAGCGGGCGCTCTTCTGGCTCGGGCAGTCGCGCGACCCGCGCGCGGCCGACGTCCTCGAACAGCTGCTCAAGGAATAGGAGCCACGATGCGCCTGACACTGCTCTGTGCCGCCGCCCTGGCGGCACCGCTCGCGGCACTCGGCTCCGCGGCGGCCCAGTCCCTGGCCCAGCGGGTTGACCGGATCCGGAATGGGACGGTGCGATTGAGCTACACCGCCCGCCCAGGGGTGTGTGGCACCGGCCGGAACATCAGCACGCACAGCGACGGCCAGCGCGATGAATGGTACTCGGAGTGCCAGGACGGGCCGGTGCGGCTGGTGCTCGAACGCAAGGACGGCAGGACGGTGGACATCCGCGCGTACGTCGGCGGCCACTGGCGCGGCTCCGCGGATGTGGGTCTCGGCCAATGGCCCGCGCGGGAGGCGGGGCAATGGCTGCTCGCGGTGGCGGAGGCGGGCGGTCCCGCCGCGGAGGAGGCGATCTTCCCCGCCACCCTGGCGGACAGCCTGGAGACCTGGCCGCACCTGCTCCGCATCGCGCGCACCGGGGCCGCGGAGAAGAAGACCCGCCGGGCGGCGGTCTTCTGGCTGGGACAGGCCGCGGCGGAGGCGGCGACGCGGGGACTGGATTCGATTGTCGGGGATGACCGGGAGGATCGTGAGGTGCGGGAAGCCGCGATCTTTGCCCTGTCTCAGCGGCCCCGGGCCGAGGGGGTTCCGGCGGCTATCCAGCTGTTCGAGGAGTTGCTGAGCGGGTCCTGAGTCTGGACTACGGCAGAATGGCCAGGCCGAGGGGCACCGCTCGGAGTCCCGGCCAGGTGTGTGGCCCGGTCTCCGAATCCCGCACCATCAACTGGGCCGAGATCCCGCCGTCCAGGGCCACCGCCGTGCGGCAGCCGAGCGAGGCCATCACCGCGGCGGTTTCCGGGACGGTCAGGCCGAAGGGCAGGACATCCAGGACCGGGCCCAGGGCATCGAACCGGGTGAGGGCGATCACGACACGGCCATGGGTATCGGTACCAATCGCGATCCGGGCATCGCGGTGGCCGAGGTTGATGCCGGCACCCGGCGGGACATCCCCATCGCGTAAGAGCGCGGGATAGGACTGGAAGGCCTCACGGACCCCGCTCAATCCGGCCTGGCGCCGGGCGGCCACCTGCTGATCGTCTTCCAGGTGCACCCGGCCGTCGGAATCCACGAGCACCGCCAGCGCCAGCGGCCCCGTCCCTGGCGGCCGGTACTCGACGCTCTCGTGCACTACCCAGCCCCAGACGCCGTCGCCGAGGAACTGACCCGCGTTGAGGGCCACCAGCGCTTCCGCTGGGGCCCGGCTCACCGTCCAAGTGGGCACACCCCCGCCCGGACCCATGCCATTCTGCAGTTCCAGCCGCACACGGACGGGGTCGAATCGCACCGCCACCACCCGGGTCCGGCGGGCCTCCATCCGGCCCTCCAGGTCCAGTTCCGCCCACTCCACCCCGTCCTCTGCCCGTCGCCACTCGGCCCGGCCGGCGAGCAGCGTGTCGCCCGGTGCCCAGTGGCCGTCCTGGGCAGCGGCGCGCCAGAACACCGTGCGTTCTCCCTGGTGCCAGAGCGCCAATTCGGCCGGCCGCGCCGCGTGGCTCCCGCCGAACCCGAGCCCGGCGGCGGCGACGAGCAGCAGGCGGGGCGCTACTGGTAGCACTTCTGCTGCTCCTGCGCCATGAGCAGTCCCAGCCGCATCAAGGCCGCGGTATCACCCTGCTTCTGCGCCGCATCCAACTCGTCCTTGTGTTTCTTCGCGAAATCGAGGCCCGCGCGCTGGGCGCAGACATCAGCCGGACTGAGCTGGCTCTCGAGGGCCCGCTGGGTGGCGAGGCTGTCCTCCCGGGCGAGCTGCAGTCGCTCGGCTTCGGTCTGGTAGGAGATCTCCAGGGCCTTCGCCAACTCGGGCACCCGGGCCCGCACCGCCGCCACCTCGGCCTTGGTGCCTCGCTCCAGCGCCAGGCGTTCCCCGTCGGCGCTCGCGTCTGCCAGATAGAGCACCATCAGGGGAAGCCGCTCCACGACCCCGTTGGTCCAGTCGCATTCGGAGAATCCGCCCGCCTCCCGCTGGGCGGCGTCCAGGCGACCGTTCCCTTGTGCTTGCGTCTCCCATTTCACCTCTGGCACCGCGATACGGTTCGGGTCAAGCTCCTGCTCAAGCTGCCCACCTTCCCGCGCGGCGGTCGTATCCCCGCTCATCAGGCGGGTCAGGATCGCCCGGTACTTCTGATAGTCCGGACCCCGATGCAGCTTGTACTCCCGCTGCCGGCGTTCGATCTCGCGCCGCTTGAGCCAGGCGGTCCAGTACTGCCCGGTCTCGCCCCGCTCGCGCGCAAGCCGGGCCAGCTCGGCCTCGCGGGCGGTGAACGACTCGAGGTAGCGGTCCACCAAATCGGCAGTAATCACGATCGAGGTGGCATCGCATTTCGGCTTGGCCTGAGCCGTCACGGTGGTGTCGGGTTTCCCCGCAACCCGGTCGGCGACGCGCTTCTTGATGCCGCCCAACTGGGCGAAGACGGGGGCCGGTTGCAGCATGGCGACGGCGAGCAGGGCGACGAGTAGGCGCATGGGAGGGGTGCCGGGTCAGGGATGCTCGAAGTTCTGTGCCGGTCCCGCAGGTGTCAACCGGTTAGGCCCGTGCCCCCATCATGGCCGGCAGGACCAGGAGGGCCCCCACCGTACCGGCCACCGTGCCCCCCACAAGGGCAAGGGCAATCGCGCCGAACAGGTCGTCGGCCCCGGCCCCGAACGCCAGCGGCAGCGGGCTGGCCAGGGTCGTCAGCGTGACCACGGCGATCATCCCGGCCCGGTCGCGGCATGCCGCCAGAATCCGGCTGGCACTCCGGCCCGGACGTGACTGCGCCAGGACACCATCCACCAGCAGAATTGATTGATTCACCGCCAGGCCGATCACCAGGATCACGCCCACCGCGGCCTCCCGGGTGAACGCCGACCCGGTCGCCCAGAAGGCGATGACCACACCCCCGAGCGCAATCGGCAGGCTGAGAAAGACCATCCACGCCGCCCACGCCGAGTTGAAGACCATGGCCACGGCCAGCAGGACCAGGGCCAGCCCGACACCGAAGACCAGCCAGAGCCCCTGCTGACTGTGGTCGTCTGCCCAACCGAAGTACTCATCGCTCACGGTGTAGCCCGCCGGCACGGTAATGGAGCGCATGAACGCCTCGTGCGTCCGGTTGGCCAGCTTGGCCGGGCCCCGGAAGTCGTAGCTGAGGATCCGGACATATTGCTGATCTTCGCGGCTGATGCGGGCCAGCGCTTCGCGTTCACTCAGCGTGGCCAGGTCGGCCACCCGGACCGGCGCCCCCGAGGGAGTCGGCACCTGCGCCTCCCGCAGCTGGTCCAGCGTCCGCTCCCTGGCCCCGCTGGTCTTGAGGGACAGCCACAGCTCTTCGTCGCCCAGTAACAGTCGTTGGCGGCCCGCCGCGCCGCCGACCTCCCGGCTCACCTGGGCGGCGAGGTCCCGGCTGGTCAGGCCGTAGCGCGCCAGGCTGGCGCGGTCGGGCTCGAGGGTAATGTCCCGCGCCCGCTCGCCGCCGAACCAGAATCCGGCGGCATTGATGTCCACCGTGCGCACCCGGGGAATCCGCTCCAGGCGCGCCTTGAGATCGAGCGCGAGCTGCTCGACGCCGCGGAAGGAGTACCCGAGGATCTTCACCCGGAACGACTGGAGCGACGTGGCGGCGCCACCGCTGGCAAACCCCGGCCCCAGCCCCTGGACACCCACCGACGCGCCGCCGATGAGCACCGCCCGCTCGGTCAGCGCCTCCTGCAGCTGGTAGGGCAGCGAGGTCCGGGCATAGGCATCGTCGAACACCACCCGCAGGAATCCGCCGTCCGGCATCCCCTGCGCCTGCACCAGCTCCACTCCCGGAACGCCGACCACCAGCCGTTCCAGCTCCTGCAGGCTCTGGTCCACGCTAGCGGGATCCGAACCGCTGGGAAAGTCGACCCGTGCCGACAGCGTGGTGCGCTGCCCGAACCAGCCGCTGAAGCTGGAGCGCGGCACCTTGCTCACAAAGAGCCACGCCAGGCCGCCGAGCGCGAGGACGGTCACGCCGACGGTGGCCCAGCGCCACCGCAGCAGCCCGATGACCACGCGCAGGTATGCGCGCCGCAGCCGGGGCCAGCGCACCTGGTGCATCCCGTGATGCGCGCCTATGGCCGGGAGCATGACCAGCGACGTCACGACCGACCAGCCGAGCGCGAGGGCAAAGGCGGTGGCAAAGGGGGCAAACGCCGCCCGGGCATCGCCCTGGAGGTAGAGAAAGGGAATCAGCACCACCGCCGTCGTGAGCGTGGACCCCACCACCGCCGGACTGATGCGCCACCCCGCCTCGGCGCGGGCCGCCGCCGTGTCCGCCACGGTGCCGAACCGACTGACCACCACCAGTCCGTTCTGGACCAGGATGCCGAGTCCCATGCCCAGCCCGGCGAGGGAGAGCAGATTAGCGGGCACATGGAGGAGATAAAGGCCAAGCGTGGTACCGGCGATGGCGACCGCGGCGCTCAGCAGGACCAGCAGCACACCCCACGGCGCCTGCAGCGTCAACACGAGGACCAGCAGCACGGCGGCAGCGGCCATGGCTCCCCGGCGCGCCAGGTTATCGAGCTGCTCTCCCAGGCGAAGACTTTCGTCGGCCATGACCTGGAAGCGCACCCCGGGGGGCAGCAGCGGCGCGAGATCCGCCAGGGTTTCCCGCACGCCGGCCGCGGTCTTGATGGCATCGGCTCCCGGGAGCCGCGCGATCTGGAGCACCACCGCGGGCCGGCCGTTGACGCGGAAGAACCGGTCCTGGTTGTCCTCCTCCCGGCGAATCGTGGCGAGCTGGTCGAGCCGGTACAGCCGGCCGCCCGGACCCGCCACCGGCAGCGCGCCGAGGGCCTCGAGCGCATCCGGGGTGTCCCGCAGGACCACCTGCCGCTGATTGGCCCCGACGTCCTGCACGCCGAGGGCCCGCACCTGGCGGGCATCGTCCAGCGCCTGGCTGAGCTGCGCCGGGGTCAGGCCGAGCTGCCGGAGCCGCTCGGGCTCGTAGGCCACGGCGACCCCAACCAGCGCACCACCCTGCGTCGTCACGCCCGCCACCCCGGGCACTGCCGAGATCCTGGGCTCGATCTGCCGTCGGGCCAGGTCGGCCAGCGCCCCGGCGGTATAGGGCCCGTAGATGGAGTAGCTGAGCAGCGGCTCTTCCTCGAGGCCCGCGGGAACGTAGTTGCTCACCGCGAGTTGTGAGGCACCCGGAGGGAAGTCGCCGCGGAGCAGCTCCAGCCGCTCCAGGATTCCCAGCCGGGCCAGCTGCACGTTGGCCTTCGGCTCGAGCTTCACGTCGAGCTGGACGTAGCCCTCGCCCGACTCGCTCTCGATGCTCTTCACCCCGCGCACCGACTGGACGGCCGCCTCGATAGGGCTGCCGAGATAGGTCTCCACCAGCTCGGCGGAGGCGCCGGGCCAGTTCATGGTCACCATGAGCCGGGGCAGCTCCACGTAGGGCCGGGTGGCCAGGGCCAGGCGGGTGAAGCCGATTCCGCCGGCCAGCAGGATCGCGGCCGCCGCGGCCCAGACCACCGCGGGCCGGCGCGCTGCCCAGGCGATCACTCGGCGGCCCGTGCCCGCCAGGCCTCGACTTCGGCGTAGGCGGTGGGCAGGAGGAAGAAGGTCACCAGGGTGGCGGTGACCGAGCCGCCGATGATGCCGGCCGCCAGCGGCTGGTACAGTTCGCCGCCGCTGCCCCAGCCCACCACCAGGGGAAGCACGCCGACGATCGTCGTGAGCGAGGTCATGGCGATGGCGCGGAGCCGCTGGCGCCCGCCCAGCAGCACCGCCTCCCGGACCGGATGGCCCTGCTCCCGGAAGCGGCGGATCGCATCGAGCTTGACCACGGCGTCGTTGTCGGCCAGGCCGATCATCACCACCATGCCGATCAGCGAAACGGCGTTGAGACTCTGGCCCGTCAGCCACAGCACCACGATGCCGCCGACCGCGGCGAGCGGGACCGTCAGCATGACGATGAGTGGCGTAGTGAAGGAGGCGAACTCCCCGGCGAGCACCAGGAAGACCAGGGCCACCGAGAGCAGCGCCACCACGCTCATCTCCCGCAGGGTGCGCCGCTGCTCGACGTCGGCCCCGCCGATGGTCCAGGTGAGCCCCGCGGGGCTGGCTTCCGCCTGGAGCATGGATTCCACCCGCGCCACGGCCCGCGCCGTGCCGCCCCGGTCGACCGAGGCCTCGATCACCTGGACCGGCCGCTGGTTGATCCGAACTACTTCGACCGGATCGCGGACCTCGCGCACCGCCACGAGCTGGCCCAACGGCACGCCGCGCACCGTCGCGGCCAGGGCAGTCGCCAGGTCTTCATTGGCGGCACCGGCGTAGCGCACTCGGATCGGGGTCCGGCGGTCGGCTTCCCGGAGTTCGCTCGCCTCGACGCCACCCAGTCCGCCGGCGAGGACACCGGCCACCTCGTCGATGGTGAGGCCGTGCCGGGCGATCCGGTCGCGCACCAGACTGACCTCGATCACGGGCTGCGTGCCAGCATAGGCGTCGCGCACGTCGGTCAGGCCGGGAATGGCCCGCAGCCGCTCCCGGACGCTCGCCGCCCAGGCGGTCCCGACGGAGGGTTCCGCCGCGCTGGCCTCCACCCGCAGGAGCCGGCCCTCGCGCCCGATGAGGCTGCCGAATTCCGACTGGCCTGCCAGGTCGATCGCCAGCGCGCCGGCGGCGAGATCCGGCACCGTCGCACGGAGTTGGGCCGCGAACGCCGCCGCCGTGGTGCTCTGCGGCACCGGCAGCAGCACCTGGGCAAAGGCCGGCCCGCCGGCCTCCGCGCCAGCCACCAGTTCCTCGTCGGTGGCTGAGCCGACCCGGGAGTAAATGCCCCGAGCACCCAGGGACCGGGCCGCCGACTCGAGCCGGGCGGTGACGCGGGCGGTCTCCTCGATGGCGGTGCCCTCGGGGAGCCGCAGCGTGGCGATGGCTACGCCTTCATCCACCTGCGGCAGGATCTCCCGGGGCAGTTGCAGGGCGAGCCAGCCTGCCAGCAGCGTGGCGAGGGCCGCGGTGCCGAAGACCGTGCGGGGATGGTCGAGCGACCAGAGCATGCCGCGCTCGTAGGCGTGGGCCAGCCGCTCACCCAATCGCCGGATCGCCGAATCCGCTGATCGCCCAATCGCCCGATCGCCTAGTCGCCCATTCACCGACCCGCCCAGCATCACCGGCATCAGGGTCAGCGCCAGCACCAGCGACGCGGAGAGCGACGTCACCACGGCCAGCGAGAGATCCCGGAACAGCGCCGCCGAGAGCCCGCGCACAAAGACGATCGGCCCGAAGACCAGCAGGGTGGTGAGCGTGCCGGCCAGCAGCGGACCCGCCACCTCGTCCGCCGCCCGCCCCGCCGCCTCGAAGCGCCCGACCCCCTCCTCCCGCAGCCGGCCGCTGGCCTCGGAGACGACGATGGCCTGGTCGACCAGCAACCCCACGCCGAGCGCGAGCCCGCCGAGCGAGAGCACGTTGATGGTGACGCCGAGCAGTTGCAGTGCGGTGAGCGAGACCAGCACCGACAGCGGCACGATCAGGCCGATGGCCAGCGCGCTCCGCCAGTCGCCCAGGAAGAGCAGGATGAGGAGCAGGCAGAGCACCCCGCCCAGGATGATCTCCTGCGTCAGGTTGGCCAGGGCGTCGTTCACGAACCGGGCCTGCGCCGCGATCACCTGGATGCGGAGATCGGGGAACTCGGCACCGAGCTGCGCCACGGCCCGTTCCATGTCGCGGGTCACCGCCACCGTATTGGCCCCGGCGTCCTTGTAGGCCACCAGGCCGATCCCGGCATTCCCATCCAGGCGGGTGATCGTTCTCGGATCGGCGGTCGCCAGCGTCATCTGGGCGATATCCGCCAGCCGGACCGTGGGGCCGCCGGCCCGCCCGACCGGAATCGCCGCAAACTCGTCCAGGCTGCGGAGCTCGGTGAGGGCGCGCACCGAGAACCGGAACTGGCCCCGCCGGACGGTACCGCCGGGCGCGCTGACGTTGGCGTTCCGCACCGCCGTGGCGACATCGCTGGGCGTGAGCCCCAAGCCCCGGAGCCGGCCGGGATCCAGGTCCACCCGGATCTCCTCCTCGGGCGCGCCGGTCACCGCGACGCTGGCCACCCCGTCGAGCTGCTCCAGCCGGCGGGCCAGCACCTGTTCGGCCAGGAGCGCGGTGGCGCGGAGGTCGCCCGGGCCCGAGACGCCTAACACGGCGATGGGGCGCTGGCCGGGGTCGCTGGTGAGCAGCGTGGGACGTTCGGCGGTCTCCGGCAGGCGGGCCCGGGCGTTGTCCAGCCGTTCGCGGACCGTGAGCACCGTCCCGGCCATGTCGGTGCCCCAGGCAAAGCGCGCGGTGGTGGTCACCTCGCCGTTGCGGCTGATGGAACGGAGTTCCACCAGTCCGGGCGTGGCGGCGATCGCCTCCTCGATCGGCTCGGCCACGAAGCGCGAGGCTTCGCTGGCGGCGGAGCCGGGATAGAGCGTGCGGATGGTCAGGACGGGGAGGGTGACGTCGGGCAGCAGCGAGACCGGCAGGCGGCCCAGCGATACCGCGCCGAGCAGTACCAGGGCCAGCGTGGCGGCGACCGTGGTGACGGGCCGGCGCAGGGCCAGGGTGGAGAGCGACATGGATGGAGGAACGCGAGACGGCTCGGCGACCCGCGCTACGGCGCCCGGTCTCCGGCGATCACCCGCACCGGCGCATCGTGGGTGAGGGTGAGGTGACCTTCGACCAGCACCGTGTCTCCCGCCGCCACCGGAATTTCTCCCGAAGTGGAATCGGCCAGGACCTCGGTCTCCGTCCCGTTGGACCGGCCCGGCAGGATATAGACCCACTGGGCTCGACCGCCGCGGGCCACGAAGACCAGGGGGCGGCCGTCCCGTTCGATCACGGCCCGCGCCGGCACGATGACCCGATTGGCCAGCCGAGTCGCCTCGAGTCGGAGATCGGCGTACATCCCGGGACGGAGCGACGCGCCCTGGCCGGCGCGTACCGAGACGACCACCGTGCCGGCCCGGGCGGCGGTGTCCACCAGCGGCAGCACGGCGCTGATGCGGCCCGGAATCGGATGGGCCCGGCCCGGTGTCGACACGAAGGCCTCGCCGCCGACCTTCACGAAGGGCAGGTCATGCTCCAGCACCTGTGCCTCGACGCGGAGGTTGGTCACGTCCACGATGGTGGCGATCCCTTCGCCGGCGGTGAGGCGGCTCCCAGCGGCAACATCCACCCGTTCCACGACCCCGTCGAAGGGCGCCAGGATCAGGGCACGCTCCCGGTCCAGCTCGGCGCGCTCCAGCCGCACCTGCGCGGCCGGTACGCCGGAGAGCACCAGGGCGTTCTGGCGCCGCTGCCCTTCCTGTCCCGGTCCGAGGAGTATGGAATCCGAGGCGAGGTTGCCCTGATAGCGGATGTCGGCCTCGGCGAGGGCGGCTTCGGCCTCCCGCACGGCGAGATCGAACGGCCGGGTGTCCAGCCGCACCAGCGGCTCACCCCGCCCGACCGCCTGGCCTGGCCGAACCAGCACCTCAGTGACGGTGCCGTTGGTCTCGGCCCGGAGTTCCGCGACCGCGGCGGAACGCACCTGGCCGGTGGTGGCGATGGTGAGGACCAGATCCCCACGGCGCACCGGCTCACCGACGACGGGGAGGGAGAGATTGCCGGGATCGGCAACGGCGGCGCTGTCAGGCCCGGGGCCGTCGCTGGCCTCGGCCGCCTTGTCCTTGCAGCCTGAGGCAAGGAACAGGAGCAGCACGGTCCAGACGAAACGGGACGGCAGGGTGACCCCGCGCGGCGGGGTGGAGCGCTCCGGCATGTCTATCCTGTGGTGGTCTCTCAAGATGCTTGGGATGCGCGGGGGGGGCCAGAGGGTTGCGGGGGGGGGCCGCCAGTGGTGCCCGGATGGCAGTTGGGTGCTGCGGGTTCCTCCGGCGCGGGAACTTGGGTGTACTTGCGAGGGAGGCGGCTGCGCGCGCGCCGATCGCGTTCTAACGCAGGAACGTATGCCTCTCTCGCCATGCACGCATCGACTCCCGCTAGGTCGGAGACTCCGGCGTTTGCAGCAAACCAACGCCACGGCTTACTGCCAATCAGTGTCGCATTGACAAACAACTCGTGCTGCAAGGGCTCGAATGTGCGCAGACTCGCTGCACACTTTGCCGCTGCTCATTCGAGGGCGACGAGCCGCCGCACTCCCTCGGCGAAGCCAATCGGCCCGTCGTCGGGACCATCAGCTGCCACCGAGATGCGATTGTCTACCACCAGGAGGCGCATGGTGCCAATGAGCTGAATACCGAGGGTACGCGGGAATGAACCGTTGGAGTCTGCTAAAAGGGGAAAGGAGAGCCGCTCCTCGATCCAGAGCTTGGCAGCCAAGGAGGAATCGGCGCCGCTCAGAATCGCAGCGACACCAAGATGAGGGGAAGCTGCACTGAGGCCATTCCAGCGTTGCAGTTCCACCTGGCACATCAGACAGGAGTTGTTCGCGAGAATCAGGAGTGCGATAGGGTCACTACGCGCAAGGCCAGGACTCCTCGCATACAGGGCTGTTGTGAGGCTTCTGGGTAAGACAACGGACCGACCAACAAGCTGCCGCCTTCGCCGGACGTCTGCGAGCAGCTCGCTGGCACGGCTGAGGTCCTTTCGGGTAGTGAGCACCCACCTGGCCAAGGCGACAGTCGAGACGACAACAGCGCCGATCAGGAGAGAGTGCCAGAGGCTGCGATGCGGCGATAGAGTCATGGCGACACAGTCAGGGACCGTGAAGCGCCGCCAGCCCCGGGCCACAGCCGAACCAAGCGATGGTATAACCGGCGGAATCCTCTTCAGTTGCCAACAGGACATCGGTGCCAATCACTCCAAGAAGGCGTCCCACCGGATTCTCAAGCGAGACGGCAGTGCGACCCGTCACCGAAATGGCTGCGAGATGATCGGAACCTTCGCTAAAATGACCGGTACGCCACCCAACGATCAGACTTGAGTCATCCACGAGGCCGGCTGTCGTGATGTGGCTGGCCATTCCCATATGGTTACGTGCGTCTTGCAGCGTTCTTACGCTGGCGGGAAATGGCGTCAACTGATGCCACCCAGAAGGTGGGAGGAAAGGCACCTCCTGCACTTGCTGATCATCGACAAGCCAAAACGTCGGATAAACAATCGAGCCTATCACGATGGTCCCTGTGGATGTCACGGTGAGAAACGCATCGTCGATGGTTGGCGTAAGCTGCAAGAGGAGCTTTGGAGCCGGGACCAGCGACTTGAGCAGACGGCCATTGGTATCGTATATGGCGAGGAGTTGGTTCCTGTTTCCCAGGTCGAAAATACCCCCGACGGCCAGGCGAGGGCCGGCCAAGCCAACGAGACGCCTCCCTGCGAACGATGGGGTAGGAAAGGAGCGCACATAGCTACCTGCTCGGCTAAGTATCGTGACGCGCATGCCAATCGGGTCAACTACTGCGAGAAGGGAATCTGATAGGACGGTAGCATCGTAGGCCACTCTGAACTCGCCTGGTCCGTCCCCGGACCTCCCGACAGTCCGCTCGAGGGCTCCAAGCGAATCGTAGATGAAGACCCTTCCGCCCATGTCAGTCGTTACGAACCCACGTCCCGGAAGGGCCCGAATCATCGCCATCGCGAAAGGGTAGCGAAGGGAGTCGGATGCGGACACCCGGACCCTTCGAGTCTGGCGGCATGCCGCGTCGAAGGGCGCGGTGTGCCAGGAAAGCACATTTGCTGTTTCCTTGCCGTGCCAGCACCCAAAGGCCCCGCAAAGAACGAAGACCAACGACCAAATCCGGGGGTTCAGGAGAGTGCTCGCCGCCGAATGGCCATTCATGGGGTGATTGGCTAGCGCGATGCCCCGAATGGTAAGATCTCGGGGCACCGTTCGAACGTCCGTCCGAGGGCACGAGGCCATGCAGGTTGTCGCCAAACCGGCCATGGCTTAGCGGCAACAATTAAACGGATTGCCGACGCAGTACCAATGGACCCACCAAAAGTCGGGCGTCAACGTGCCGGCGAGTGCGAGCTCGCAAGGCAAAGCCCGGGTGGCCGGGGATGCTGGTGATGGAGTGATCGCCGCGATGGCTATCACGGAGGGAATGATGACTCCCCAGCGCCAGAGTTTCCTAGACATGCCGCCTCCTTCCTGTGAGTGTCTTGAACGAGCAGCCAAGGGCGTCGGGTACGCCTTCCGCTACGCTACCAACCTGTGTGCCCTCCACGCCACTGTCCATACACCCTTGTCGCATTTCTGCGACGTTTCGAGTCTACGACGGGATGGTGCCCAGCCGTGCGGCATCATGAAGGAGCGCCCCGACTGCGCCATCCACTCGTTGGCACCTGGAACGCCGAAGCCGAGTTCTGGAGTGGGGTCCTGCGGATTCGACTAGCCACGTGGCCCCCTTGCGATCCAGCCGGGGGGGGGGGGGGGACTCCTCAGAGGCCCCCCAACAACCCCCCGGGGGCAGAGGGCGGTGGGCCCGGGGGGGGGAGGGGGGGGTTTTT
>Ga0163144_10000585_pt1 | contig 85144 bp, 78 predicted proteins | sample OliLak19BULKMAT1_FD_123175 | JGI IMG/M metagenome (GOLD analysis project Ga0163144, IMG submission 123175) | Freshwater microbial mat bacterial communities from Lake Vanda, McMurdo Dry Valleys, Antarctica - Oligotrophic Lake LV.19.BULKMAT1 | ecosystem: Environmental > Aquatic > Freshwater >... | reverse complement strand
CTTGCGACATCGAAAGCGGGAGTTCCATTTTTTTGCGTTTCCATTTTTCAGTTCCTTCCGTGGGCCAGGCCTGAGCCTACCCACTTATGAAAGGCCGGTTACACAAAATTTAGGACACTCCCGGAACCACGGATCCCCGCCCCAGTGATTACGACGACTACCTGGATCAAGCCGTCTGACGGTCCTGATCCGACGAGAAATCGTCATCCTCGCTCAATGAATTCACCTGGCTGTCTTCGAGAAAACTTCGCAGCATCCAGGCGGCCTTTTCGTGATCGCGTAATCGCTTTGCGAGAAGATCCACTGACGCGTCATCTCCCGCGCGTTCAACGGTCGAAAACGCGGATCGGGCCGTCCGAATGACGATTTCGTTGTCTTCGACGAGTTGCATAATCATTTCACGGGCCATGGGCGCGCCTTGCGGATCGCTGATGGACGTGAGGTCCATGAAGTCGCGGTAGGTCGCCGGCGTATGAAAACCCAGCGCGCGAATCCGCTCAGCAATTTCGTCCACTGCTTCGAGCAATTCTCGATACTGGGTCTCGAAAAGCAAATGAAGCGAATGGAACGAGGGTCCAGAAACGTTCCAATGAAAGTTCTGAGTCTTTAAGAATAGCGAATAAGTATCCGCCAATAAGGTGGAGAGTTGATTAGCCGCGGCCCTGCGGTCGCTTTCAAGAATGCCCGTATTAATCGTCATTTTTGTGATCTCCTCTGGGGACTTTGAATTGCAAACATGCGAACAGTGCAAATCAACGGCCAGCTGGAAACGGTTCAGGGGTCGCGCCCTTGACGAGTGACTCCGAATAGCGCGACATTTCGACCCGATGAATGGGACCCAATCGGGACGCGGCCACTACCTACGTGGCAGCGGATCAAAATTCGAAGCAACCGATCGATCTCGGATTGTCGGCGGATGTAGTGATCGGCGCGAGACGCATTTTTAAGGCCGACGCGGACGCTAAAGATACGCGAATCCTGGAGGCCGAATACGTCCTCGTCAGTGTCATCGTCCCCTACGTAGAACGCTTGCTTACTTCCAGTGCACTTCATCAACGTGCGAAGCGCCATGCCCTTGTGAGGGGCGTTGGACATGACCAGGTTCACAACCGCCTTGCCCATTACGACGCGAGGCGCGGGAGATAAACGGCCGATAGCGTCCTGAATCCGCCGTCGCGCGCCCACTTTGTCCGCGGCGACCCGGTAATGAATCGAGAGCGAGTAGATTTTATCTTCGACGCGAATTCCGTCGTCGAGCCCCGCTTGCAATAGAACTCGCTTCCACTCGCGGCATCGCCGACGTGCTCGTGCGAGGGCCACGAGCGGCGCGCCAACCCCTTCCAATCCGTGATTGCCGACCATGCGAAACGATTCCGTTTTGAGTAAACGTTTTAAATCTTCGATGCTGCGGCCAGAAACCACCGCCACCGGCGCCAATGCCGCCAACTCCCGCAGCAATGACCGCGTGGAGCTCCCGATCCCCGCCCGCGAAGGATTTTGCACCAGCTTCGCGAGAGTCCCGTCATAGTCAAACGCATAGAGAGTCTTCGTGGAGCTGATGGCACGTAACCTCCGCATACTTCGTCGAGAGAACAACGAAGTCATACGGAGATTCGCAGCTTAGAGACGGACTGGAGTCTGCTGAGTTTGTTTTCCCGAAAGTGGGCGAACAGTCGAGTGCGCTGCCGGAGTCGGCCCGCGTCGAGAAGCATCCGCCCTGCCCAGCGGTAGACATTGTACTCCTGAATGTGCCCGCGCATGCTGCGGATCCGGTCACGTTGTTCGAGCGGATTCATTTGTAATGCGACGTGCAGGGCAGCTGCACACTGGTCGATATTGTACGGATTTACGATCAGCGCCTCTGGTAGTTCACGCGCAGCTCCCGTGAACTGACTCAGAATCAGGGCGCCGCGCTCATCATCTCGGGCGGCCACGAACTCCTTCGCGACCAGATTCATCCCATCGTGCAGGCTGGTCACCATGCAAACATTGGCGCCGCGATAATACTCATACACCTGCGACGGGTCGTGGTGTTCGATCTTCAAAAGGATGGGCAAGTATCCGGCTCGGCCGAAGCGACGATTGACCTTGTCGGCCAGCGCCCGCACATCGGCTTCGAAGTGCTGATACTGATCGATTCCTGAGCGAGAGGGAGCGGCGATCTGAATGAACGAAAAATTCCCGATCCATTGCGGCTCCAGTTCAAAGAGGCGTTCGACTGCCAAAAAACGCTCGAGAATCCCTTTCGTGTAGTCGAGGCGGTCGACTCCGATGCCCACGTGGAGATCCGCCGCCAACTGGTTCAACTTGCGGATCCGACTCGCGCATTCATTCACTGGCTTTTGCGTTCGCAGCCATTTCACCGGATGTTCAATCGAAATCGGATAGTGATTGACGGCAGTAAGGCTGCCTTTATGCGAAATAGTGGACGTCTCCCGGTCGACTCGGCCCTCGATGAGCCGATCGACCGCGTCCATGAAGTTGTTGCAATGGTAGCGCGTGTGGAAGCCCAGAATATTGCTTCCGAGCATCCCCTCCAACAACTCGTCTCGCCACGGACAGATTCCGAAAACCTCGGGATTTGGAAACGGAATGTGCCAGAACGTAATGACTGTTGCCTTGGGCAGCTTTTCCTTGATCATCTTCGGCAGCAGCGCGAAGTGATAATCCTGCACCAAAATTACGGGGTCATCGGTCTTCGCTTCTTCGACCACGCTGCGCGCGAATTTCCGATTGACCGCGACATATTGCGCCCAATCCTTTGAGCGAAAGACCGGACGCACATGCGCGATATGGCACAGGGCCCACAGGCCCTCGTTGGCGAAGCCGTAATAATAACCGGCCTCCTCTTCGGGAGTCAGCCAGATGCGGCGAAGTTGGTAGGCCGGATGATCGGGAGGGACCTGAACTCGATCAAACCCATCCACGACGGCTCGGTCGGCGGTCCCGCTCCCGTGCGCGATCCAAGTTCCCGAACAGGCGCGCATGATGGGTTCAAGCGCCGTGACCAGACCGCTAGCCGGAGTACTGACGGTGATTTGATCTCCGACCTTCTGATGAATGTAGGGCTCTCGGTTGGATACGATCAGGACCTCGTCGCCGCTCAATTCACGATTCAGGATGTCTTTAAGCGCGCGCGGGGTCCACGTTACTTGACTGGCGTCGCGAGTGCGTCGATCCGATTCGAGATCTCGAATCAGCAGATGCAGATCCTTGACGATCGGGCGAAGTTCGGGGGCGACCAGCTGGGACATCGGACGAAGGAGACCTTCGCCCTTCAATACCGCTCGCAGCCCACGAATCCAGCCCTTCCAGCTCAGTTGCGCCACCAGGACGGTGACCAAGGCGACGACGGTAGCTAACGCGAGAAAAAGGTAGATGATGTAGGCTTTGGTATCGGCGCTCCGCTTTTGGACGAAGCTCAAGTCATGAACCAGAACCAGCTGTCCGAGATGCCGGTCGGTTTCGTCGATGGCATGAAACGCGAGGTGCAGGGGACCTTTCGGCAGGTTCAGAATGCGGCTATGGGAAAGTTCTTCGGCCGCGGCTTCACATCGGACGCCCTTGGGAAACTGAGCGGTCGCATAGAGGAGGCGGCCGCGCTGATCACAAAGCGCCAAGGCGTATAACCGTTCGTCCTGCACGATTCGATTGAAAAGATTCTGGATGCTGCCGCGACCGGGATTGTCGAGCCGCGAGACCAACGAATCTTGCATCGTATTTGCGATCAGCTTGGTTCGGATGTCGGTGTCGCGAATGAACCATTTGAACGTCAGTGCGTCGACGAGCGGTACGACTCCAAACGCCATCAGACTCAGCACGATGACGAGCGGGATGATGAAGCGTAGTGACAGCCGCATGTTGGGCTACATACTTTACTTTAGCCTCAAATGAAAATACACGGAGTGAGCGAGCCGACACCTATGTACCCATATGGCCTGATTGGAAATTGTCAGACCGCAGCGTTGATCAACCAGAACACGTCGATTGACTGGCTGTGTTTACCGCGACCGGACAGCCCGCCGGTTTTCGGAAAACTCCTCGACGAGGATGGTGGGCACTTTTGCATTGAAAACGTGGGTAAAACCGTCAATCAGCGGCAAAACTACATTCCCAACACCACGGTCCTGACGACGCATGTCGCGGATGCCGACGGAAACGAATTCAAAGTGACGGACTTCTGCCCGCGCTTTGATCAGCACGGTAGAATTTTTCGACCGATGGCATTATTCCGCATCGTCGAACCGGTGCATGGGAGTCCAACGATTCGCGTCAGTTGTCGACCGGTGGATGGCTGGGAAAAAAATCCCGTCCGACCCATTCGCGGCAACAGTCATCTCACTTATGAGGTTCGTGGCGAAGCGCTTCGGCTGGTCACCAACATGCCGCTGACTTATTTGTGCGAAGAAACTCCCTTTGCGCTCAAGGAGCCGCTCTACTTCGGGCTCACTTGGAGTTTTGGAGTCGAGGAGGACGTAGTCGAGGTCTCGCGACGATTTTTGAAAAGCACGATCGACTATTGGAACACTTGGGTGAAGCATTGCTCCATTCCGACTCTCTATCAAAGGGAGACGATCCGTTCCGCGCTGACCTTGAAGCTCCATTGTTATGAAGATACGGGCGCGATTCTCGCCGCGCTGACTACAAGTCTCCCGGAAGAGAACGGGCAGGGACGGAACTGGGATTACCGCTTCTGCTGGTTGCGTGATGCTTATTTTGTATTGTCCGCGTTTCACAATCTCGGACACTTCGAAGAAAGCGAGCAGTTCATCAAATACCTGTTGAACATCGCGGAAAAGCACGACCATTCGCGGGAAAAGCTGCGCCCGGTTTATCGACTCGATCAAACGCTGCCGCTGCCGGAGAACCTGCATGCCGCATGGAGAGGCTACGAAGGGAGTGGTCCCGTTCGGAGCGGAAATCAAGCGGCCGAGCACGTGCAGAACGATGTCTACGGTGAAATGGTGCTCACCCTATCGCCCATCTTCTTCGACGAGCGATTTCACCATCTGCGTACCAAAGAGCATGAGCGCCTTTTGGAACATCTCGCGCGTCTTTGCGCGAAGAACGTCTCCAAGCCGGACGCCGGACTCTGGGAGATCCGCGACGGTTGGCAGGAGCATTCGTTTTCGAATCTCATGTGCTGGGCCGGCATGGACCGGATCCAAAGGATTCGCGAGAACGGATTCCTGAATCAGCTCGACTGCAATCTGAACGAAGCCAAGCACGCGGCGGAAGCCGCCATTCGAGCTGCGGTTCGGGAAGGGTCGTTGCGGAACAGCCCGAAGGACGAAACCTTCGATGCCGCGCTCCTGCAACTGTCGATTTTGAGATTTCCTGACGAGGCCCTCTGCCGGCAGACCGTGTCAAAGATCTACTCGGAGCTCCGCTTCGGGAGTGATCCGGACGGCGAAGATTTTCTATATCGGTATCGGCGCAAGGACGACTTCGGAACGCCGCAGTCGGCGTTTCTCATCTGTTCATTCTGGCTCGTACAAGCTTTGATCCGGGTTGGACGTACCGCCGAAGCGAACAAGGTGATGCGCGACTCGATGACGGCGTCTACCCGTCTCGGCCTGTTTTCCGAACATTATCTCCCGCATTCCCGTACCCAGGCGGGTAACTTTCCCCAGGCCTACTCGCACGTCGGCCAGATTCTTGCGGCCTTTGCCGTAAGTCCTTCGTGGAGCGAAGTGCTGTAGGCGCGTCCGTGTAAGTGGCGGGGCCGAGCCACGCGATTAAATTGCAGATGACCGCGGTGATCGTGAGAACAAAACCGAGACCGCCCCACCAGGCGTGAAAAAATATCCCGGCTAGAAAGGTAACGAGACTCGCGGCCCCGAATACCGCGAGTAAACCCCGGCTGACCCAGTCATATTTCTGCAGTTTGGGTTTCAGCGATTTCTCCATCCAATGATTGAAGCAGCATTCGGGCCAGTGAAATATTGGCCCGGTGGTTGCAGCTTTGGTGCGAGCTACGGCTGGAGGAAGTCTCATGAAGAAATGGGAAGCAGAAGGACAAGGCGGATGGTTCCGCCCTCTGCGTATTGACTACTGGGGTCGCATCCGGCGACGGGCGGTGGATTTGTTGGCGCCGGTGGAGGACGTGCGGAGCCCGGCCTGTGACGTCGAAGAGACCGAGGATTACTACAAGCTGACTTTCGATCTCCCGGGACTTAAAACGTCGGACGTCAAAGTTGAACTGACGAACGGAGAACTGATCGTCACCGGCGAGCGACCGCCGTCCGGTGCTCGTCATTGGCTCAATGTCGAGCGAATGCACGGCATGTTTCGTCGATCGTTTTCGCTGCCGGCCGCGGGTGAAGCGCAATCGGTCGAAGCGATTTACCAGGACGGTGTACTCACGGTCGTGGTTCCGAAGGCTGAAGCGGCGAAATCAGTGCAAATCCCCGTCCGAGAAGGCTGGACTAAAATGCAGAAAGAAAAGACGGCGTAGCGCGCGTGGCAATCCCTCCAAGGAAAAAAGGAGTTCCCGTCGGTCGACCGGAGGCCCCTCGTTCCCGGGGCAAACTCTTCGCGCTGCTTCTGGTCGCTTGGTTGGCGATCGGATACTTTCAGGAGCAGTACCAGGGCGGCGCTCAGCAAGTCCTCCCTTATAGTGAGTTTCTGGCCAGTGTGGACGCGGGTCGCGTGGACGCAGTCAAACTCGGGCCCCAAAGAATTCGCGGCATGTTGAAACCCGCCGCCGGGGGTGAGCAGCCTAAGGAATTTGTAGTGACCCGTACGCAGGACGAGGGCCTCGTGTCTCGCCTCGAGCGAAACCGCGTCAGATTCGAAGCCGTGACGGAGAGTACATTTTTGCGGGACATGCTCAGCTGGATCGTGCCCGCGCTGATCATTGTTGGTTTCTGGAGTTATTTTCTTCGCAGGGCCAGTGCCTCGACGGGGCAAAGCAGCGTCTTTGGGTTGGGCGCATTGGGTAAATCCAAAGCGAGAGTCTTCGCGGAAAAGGACATCACCACCACGTTCGCCGATATCGCGGGGATCGACGAGGCCAAGCAGGAACTCGAGGAGCTGGTCAAGTTTCTGCGGGATCCCAAACGATACGGCAGGCTCGGAGGACGTAGCCCCAAAGGAATTTTGCTTGTGGGCGCGCCGGGTACCGGAAAAACATTGGTTGCGCGCGCGGTCGCAGGGGAAGCGGGCGTCGCGTTTTTCTCGATCAACGGCTCTGAATTTGTGGAGCTGTTCGTGGGGCTCGGTGCCGCCCGTGTCCGGGACCTGTTTGTGGAGGCGCGTGCTACCGCTCCCTGCATCGTTTTCATCGACGAGCTGGACGCCCTAGGTAAAATGAGAGGCATCTCCTTGGTGGCAGGCGGCTCCAATGATGAGAAGGAACAAACTCTTAATCAGTTGCTCGCGGAGATCGACGGGTTTGATCCCAGCAAAGGAATCGTTCTGCTCGCGGCGACGAATCGTCCGGAGGTGCTGGATCCCGCGCTGCTTCGCTCCGGACGGTTTGACAAACAGGTGTTGATCGATCGTCCGGACCGCGTGGGGCGCAAAGCGATCCTCGGCATCCATTTGCGGAAAGTGCGGATGGGCGAGGGGGTCAACCTAAACGAGGTCGCGGCGTTGACGACCGGTTTCACCGGCGCGGATCTCGCGAATTTGGTGAACGAGGCCGCCCTCATCGCCACTCGGCGCGGAGCGGAGGCGGTCGAGATGCGGGATTTCAGCGAGGCAATCGAACGGATCGTGGCGGGCCTCGAACGCAAAACTCGCGTTCTCGGCAATAAGGAAAAACGTCAGGTTGCGTACCACGAGATGGGCCATGCCACGGTCGGGCTGGCGCTTGGGGGCGACGAAGGCGTGCACAAGGTCAGTATCATTCCCCGCGGACTCGCCGGGCTCGGATACACGATGCGGCGACCCCACGAAGATCGGTACCTCGTCACCAAAGACGAGCTCGAACGAAATCTAGCGGTCCTGGTCGGTGGCCGAGCCTCCGAAGAGATTTTTCTGAGCGAGATTTCGACCGGCGCCGTCGATGACTTGGATAAGGCGACCGACATCGCGCGCTCCATGGTGACCCGTTATGGAATGAGCGCCGAATTCGGCCTGGTCTCTTACGAAAAGCCGAACTCCCCTTTCTTATCGCAGGGGGGGATCAAAGGCGAATACAGCGACACGACGGCCCTAGAAATCGATCGCGAAACTCGCTCGCTGCTGAAGCAGGCTTACGAGCAGTCGACTCGTGTTTTACGCCAGCACGCGGCGGTCGTGGAGGCCGGAGTCGCGCTTTTGCTCAAACAGGAAACACTCACCGCGGAAGATTTGGATCGCCTTTGGCGTGATAACAGCGGCCAGGAGCCGGAAAGGATTGCCGTATGATGGAGAATACCCCAGAGCCCCTTCGGGACCGCAAGGACATTCGAGAACGGGGCCAGGAAGTCCTGCAATCCGTCGCGCGCCTTCGAGGCGAGCTTTCGCTCCAAGCCCATCTCTTCTCTTTGGAAATGAAGCAGGAATGGGAGCGACTGGAAAAGGAGTGGAACCATCTCGAGCGCGATCTCACTCCTGCCAAAGAGGAAGTCGCGCACGGGCTGCGAAAGGCCTACCGGCACCTCCGTGAACATTTTAAGAATGCCGTTTCCAACCGAGGCGAATAGGCGCTTGGTGCGCGATATCGCGGAGGATCGTAGTGCGGCACAGCCATTTGCTTTCTGCGGATACGACTTTCCACGGGCTTGGTGAAGTCGAAGTTCGCTTCAGGAGTTCGCGGTAGGCCCGGTGGTAATTTGGCCATTGTTTCCGATTCCGCCAGTCTTCGTCAGTCAGTTTCCACGCGGTAAGCGGATTTTCCGCTCGCTCTTTGAAGCGGCGTTTCTGCTCGTCGCCCGTCAAATCCAATAAATATTTGAGCACCGGAATGCCTCCGTCGGCAAGCATCTCCTCGACGTGGTTGATTTCGCAATAAGCCCGCTTCCAGTCCGTCTCGCTGCAGAGCCCTTCGACTCGTTCAACGAGGACGCGTCCGTACCAGCTCCGGTCGAAAATCGTGATCATCCCCGGAGTCGGCAAGCGGGTGAAAAACCGTTCGAAGTAGTGTTGATCCCGCTCGACGAGGTTGGGCTTCCCGATGGAATGCACCCCGGTACCTCGCGGATCAAGCCTCCCCGTGATTCGTTTGATGACGCCGCCTTTGCCCGCGGCGTCCGGTCCTTCCAGCAGTACGATCAGTTTCCGATTTTTGCGGTGGAGCTTCTGCTGCAACGCAAGAAGTTCAAACTGATGCTTCAGCAGCGCTTTTTCATATTCCGTCTTTGAAGCGAAGTGGTGGGTGGCTTTCTGATGGATTTTGAGCGGGAGCAGGGTGGGATATTTCATGTAAGTTCACGTCGGTGCGAATGGGCGTGCAGCGCCAGATCAAAAGTAGAATAGCGAACATGACCAGCGCCATGATCACGAAGAAGCTACGGAAAGTCGCTCGTGTTTCGGCGCTCTTGGGAAAGTCTTTCACAGGTGTCGAGAGAGCAAAGTTTGTTCCAACGTCGCACCCCTCGTCAACGTACTTGGGGAGTGGCGCGGAGCAGCGGGCGAGGCCAACTCTCCCTCAGCTGGGACGGGCACATCGGACGCCAGCGTCCCAAGAACGGCAAATTGAAAAGGGGAGGAGCAAAACCGTCATCTAGGGCGGTCTGATAAATGCAAACTGAATCATCACGAACTGCACCACGAGTTCCGTGGGCAGCGCGGAAGGGAGAAACATATGGGAAAACTTCAAACAGGTATCGCTCTAGCCGCGGTGGTCATAACTGCCTCAGCTTGGGCGCAAGATTACGATGATGATATGGGAGGCGCGACGACGGGGTACGCCTCGGACGTCGGACCGCAGCTTCGAAGAGAAGTGGTTGGAATCAGCCCTCAAGTGGGTGTCGTTTCGTTCAACGACGTGACGGGCAATTATACGAGCCGCGCGACGGCAGGCATGAACATCGCGTTCAATGCCACACCGCTCTTGAGTGATTCTGAGTGGAGTCCATTCTACATGGGCATCGCGACGGGTGCGTACTATTCACACCTGGGAGCCACGACTTCGAACTTCTTCGGCACGGATCCTTCGGCTTCGATCGGAAGTCGAGGAGCTAATCTCTTGGTCGTTCCAGCCAACCTGAAAGCCGGAATCAACATTATGGACAATGTTCGACTCTCCGCTCACGGGGGTGGGAACGTCACGTACCGCAGCAGTGCTAACGCCATCAACTTCGGGCCGGCAACATCCTCAGACACGGGATCGGTCTGGAGAATGTATCCGAACGCAGGGGCTGATCTGGAGATCGGCTTGAGCCGTAACGTGGCGCTGTCCGCCCGGCCTGACTTCACGTTCACGACGGGGAATACCCTCTTCATGGGGACTGTGGGTTTGACGGCCAGCCTACTCTGATCCGTAATCATTGAATAAAGACCGCGTGTAGGAAAGACGTTGGGGCCCCTCAGGAGAGGGGTCCCAACGTCTTGTATTTTATGGCTATTTATATGCGTGATGCGACACGTTACAAATCTTGCTATAAGCCAATATGCCTTCCAACGATTTCAGCGCGCTTCGGCTCTCGCCGTCGCTGATTCGAGTCGCTCAAGAACTCGGATTCAAGGAACTCACGCCCATTCAGGCGCAGAGCATTCCGCGCTTGTTGAACGGTGAGGATCTCATTGGGCAAGCGAAAACGGGCAGTGGAAAAACCGCCGCTTTCACTTTCCCGATTCTCGAAAAAATCGATCTGGGATCGCGCTCGCTTCAAGCCATGATTCTATGTCCGACGCGTGAGCTCTGCAGTCAGGTCGCGCGCGAAGTTCGCAAGCTCGGTCGTTATCATTCGGGGCTCCAAGTCCTCGTTCTTTCGGGCGGGCAACCGATGTTCGCTCAACTCAAATCGTTATCCCAAGGGGTACACATCGTCGTAGGGACTCCCGGGCGAGTGCTCGACCACCTGAGTCGCGGATCGCTCGCACTGGATCAAGTCGCGACGGTCGTGCTCGACGAAGCGGACCGAATGCTTGATATGGGTTTCCAAGAGGACATGGAGCGGATTCTCGGTGAAATGCCGGAATCCCGTCAGACGGTTTTTTTCTCCGCGACTTTTCCGCGGTCCATCGATTCCATGAGCCGTGCATTCCAGCGAAACCCCGTGCGGGTAACGATCGAAGAAGCCGCGAGCGTCGCGCCCACGATTCGTCAAGTAGTTTACGAGGCCAACCCGGAGCTGAAGTTGAAGGCCCTGCTTTGGGTTTTGCAGCAGAACCAACACGAAGCGGCGATCGTGTTTTGCAATTTAAAAACCACCGTCATCGAGCTGTCCAATGCCCTTTCTCGCGCGGGCGTCAGCGCGGCTTGCCTGCACGGTGACATGGAACAGCGCGACCGGGACCGGGTTATGGCGAAGTTCCGCAATCAGAGTACGCGGCTCCTCATTGCGACCGACGTCGCCGCCCGCGGAATCGACATCGAAAACCTGGACATCGTCATCTGTTACGATCTACCCGCCCAAGCGGAAGTCTACGTGCACCGGATCGGACGCACGGGGCGAGCGGGCAAACGCGGCTTCGCGATTTCGCTCGCGACCTCGCGGGAAGCCGGAAAAATTCAGGCGATCGAGAAAATCACGGGCGTCCCGCTGATCCGCAAGACCCTCGCCAACGTCGAAGGTGCGGACGCCGAAAGCCTTGCTCGCGATCTGAACCGCGATGCCCGCATGGCGACGCTTTTCATCTCCGGCGGTCGCAAAGAGAAAATGCGGCCAGGCGATATTCTGGGCGCATTGACCGGGGAAGCCGGAAGAATGACGGCCGCGCAGATCGGAAAAATCGAAATTCACGATCATTTTTCGTACGTCGCGGTCTCCAAGGAGTTCGCGCAGACCGCCCTTGCGCGTCTCAATCAGGGTCGAATCAAGGGACGCAAGTTCCGGGTTGAATTGGTAAGGTAAATAAAATGGAATCGGTTCGTTGCATCTCCTGTCTCCGTCCCCGCGCTTCGCAAAAGTGTGGACTTTGCGAGGGTGAAATCTGCCGTGACTGCGCGCAGTTCCTCGAAGCCGGAACCTTCTCATTCTTAAAATCCGTTCCCCCGGAGCTTTCTAAAACGTTTTACTGCAATCGTTGCTACGACGCCCACGTGGGCCCGGCGCTCGACTCCTATACGGAGACACTCAAGCGCGCGAAAGGCGTGTACGTTTTTTTTAAAACGCAGCGGAAACCCATTCCCATGGTCGGCCAACAGAAACACGAGCGCGTCCAGGTGCTCAGCTGCCCGGACCGCGACGAAACGATCATGCGACTCGCCTTTTCCGCAGCGGAGCTTTCGCTTAACGCCGTGATCGAGGTCGACGTGACGTGTGAAAAAGTTCGGGACGAAGGCTATCAGAAGATGAACTGGCGCGGCTCCGGCGTGCCCGCCTCGGTCGATGCCGGGAAAATCGAGCGAAACGAACTGCTACGGCAGAACTAGGTCAGGCGTAAAACCGTGAATCCCTCGCGGTTGATCACGCGATAGATGGAAAGCTTCCGACGCTCCGCGAGCTTTCGTACCCAGTCCCGCTCAATTTTATCGAGACAAAGAAGATAAGCTTCGCCTCCCGGCGCCAAGGCCTTCTTCACGCTTTCGATTTCGGCGATCGCGACGGCCTCGCCCGCGGACGGAGAAAGTTCGCCCATGGCGAGATCAAACGTCTCGCCGGGCCGGATCGCGTTCGGGAAATGCGCGATTTCGCGGATCATCAGCCGATCTGCGCGGATGCCCGTTTTTTCGGCATTCCGCCGCGTGAATCCGGTGGCGAGCAGATCGCGGTCGATCGCGGTAAAATCTGCTTGCGGCCATCGGGCGGCGGCGGTGAGCGCGAGGGCGCCGTAGCCGAGGCGCCAAGTGAGGACGCGCCGAGGCGGTTTGCCGGGTGGCGCTTCCAGCCGGCGGGGGAGCGCGTCCAGAATCACGGGCAGCCCGCTTTGCAAACGCCGGGGATCGTCGCCGCCAAGATCAAAGGGACGATCCAGGCGGATCCCGCTGATTTCGACCTGATCGCGCAGATAGAGGTCATCCGGGACCAAGAGCGGAAGGAGCGGCGCCGAACTCGCGGGGAGCGAAAAGACGGAATGCCGGGGGCCCCGAACTTCTTCTCGAAGCGGCAAATCCAGGCCCACGCGAATTTCCTCCATCAACGGTGCCAGATCCCGAATGACCACTACACGTAGTTCGCCTTCGCTCGAGAGCCGGGCCCGACCCGCAAGCAAGAGATGCTCGATGAAGGGCCGCCCGATGCGCGCGGGAACGTTGCAGAGAATCCAGTCATAAAGCGTGGACGGGGGGAAATTCTGAAATCCGAGACTTCCCTGGGCTTTGACATTAGCCAGGCCGTTGCTCTCGGCGTTCGCTCGCGACCACTCGACCGCGAGCAGATCGCGGTCGATCAGGTCGACGTGGGCGTCTCGGAACTTCGCTGCCACCGGTAAACCCAAAGCACCGTAGCCGCAGCCGACATCGAGCACGGCGAGCGGCGCCCGCCCGGGCAACGCGCCCAAAAGGAGATGCGTGCCCTCGTCGATTTTGACGGTGGAAAATACATCATGCGGGACCGCGAGTTTGAGCGAGACGCCGAGCGCCGAAACTCTCAAGGTTTCTTTGTACCAGGGGTCCGTGAGCATCGCAGGTCTCGTCAGCCTGCGCCCAAGATGTCGACGTGGGTGACGCCCGAAGCGAGCGAGGAGGAGGGGAGCGCGATCTGGCCCTTGATCCGAATCTTCTTCTTCTTGAAGAGTTCTTTGAACTCGCTGCGGGAGATGTGCTTCAACGTATGACTGCGAGTTTGCTTCCGAAGCTCCTCGAGCAGCACCTGGTCCAATCGCGGCTTGGAACTCGTCAGCTCAATCACGACGCGAAACGAGCCCAGTGGTTGAGCGACTGGTTCGGTCATTGGTCCCCGGGGATCAGGTAGTCTTTGATGACGGGTAGATGCTGCATTCCCGGAGCCGTGCTGTCAGTCGCGAGAACGGGGGCCACGCGATCCAAGAGCGGAAAGGTCGCGCTGTGAAAGACCAGGCCGCTCACGTAAGAACTCTTTCGTTCGATCGGAGTTTCATCTTTGACCAAAAACGTCACGGGCACCGCCATAGGTTCCAGGTCGGCATCGGCGAGGACCCAGTCGTAGTTCTTTCGACGAGTCATATTGGTTTCGCTTTTCCCTTCGGAATCCACGGGTGCCGCACGTTCGGAAACGACCGCGGCGAGCGTCGCGACCGGTACGTCGGTACGGGCCGTGGTGTTGAAGTCACCGCCGAGAATGACGTAATCTTCGGCGGGAATCTTGCTTTGAATCAGTGCGACGAGTGCTTCCGCTTCACGAGCCCGTTTCGGGGCCTGACTGGCGCTGAGATGTACGCTGATGGCCCAAAGATCGCGTTTGCCAGGAATGTTGATGCGAGCCCAAGCGAAGTCACGATTCGGCATTTCGGAATCTTCCCATTCGCCCGACTCGAGGATTGGAAAACGGCTGATCACGCCGTTCGGGATCTGGTCCGACGCTTCGGATTCCCGATAGTGATGAAAAGTCTCGCCGAAGTTGTCGACGACGAACTTGGAAATATCTTCGGGCGAATTGTTGCCGTAGTTGAATTCCTGGATCATCACGACGTCCGGCTTGAGACCGCGAAAGATCCGCGCGCCTTCTCCGTTATCGTAATTCTGTCGATTGCCCGACGAGATGTTCGCCGCCATCGTTCGCACGCGGGTCGGCGCTCCGGCCGCGGTTGCGAATGAACCGAAGTGCGCCAAAAGCGGTAGTGCCGCGAGGCTGCAGCCGAACAATGTATTTTTGAAGCGGGACGAGATCATCATGGGCCAAGTCTCCACGAAGGAGACGAATACAATACCGTATCAAAGCAGTCAATTTAATAAAACGCCTCGTTTTGAGCTGTTTCGGGCTCGGCTCGTTTAGGCGGCTCGCCGATGTTTATCCACATGAGTCCGGCTCGTCGCGGTCTCCCGATTGAGCAGATATTGCGACATATTCGGGGTCATGAAGAGCATTCCGCCGTACACGAGATGCTCGAAAAACCACCAACCCGGCTGTAAATCCACTCGGGCGTTCATCGTGGGATTGGCCCACGGGAGAATGAGAAAGTTCATAAACAGGTAGACGCCGATCCCGAAGACGAGTCCACGCGTGAAGGCGATTCTCGAATCGCGAACTCTTCCGAACACTGCACCAAAGACGATCCCGAAAAAGGCGGAAACCGCCAAGTGAATGATGAGGCCGAGCATCACGGATCCAGGGCCGCCGATGATCGAGTTCACACCGATCAAAACACCGGAAATCAATTTCGGCGGAAACCAGAACCCGTGACCGGCCGAAGCCGAGACGAGCATGGCGACGAGTGCCATGACTAGGCCGCTGACTATCCCGCTCCCCGCGCCGGCCATAATAGTGGCCCGGCTTCGATCGCGTTGCATTAAGTCGATTGCCATAGGGTCTCCTTGGGTTGGAATGGGTTGGTCTTTAGCGGATGTCGATCTTCATGGCCAGATCATGATGTTGCTGCATGATCGGCCGCAGGCGACTGACATATGTGCGTAAGGGAGAAGCGGGCAGCTGCTCACGGGCTGATCTGAAGAGTTCGAGCGTTTTAAGATGGTTGTTTTTGATGGAATCCAGAAAGCTCCGGTCGAAGTCTGCACCCGAGGCGGTTTCCAATTTCTGAATCGTGAGCGCCTGATCCTGAAGCTCTTCAGAGGTCCACGGTCCTGGAAAAGCGATGGGGATCTGATTCTTTTCCGCGAGCCGCGTGAGACGCCGGTCGGCGAAGGCATGGTCTCGTACCAGCTGGGCGCCGTAAGCACGGACATTGCGGATCGAGCCTTTGACCTTTGCGAGTTCGCCGAGCTTCATTTCGAAAAGATTGCTGTCGTGAATTTTGGAAACGAGCCCACTGCGCTGTTTAGGCGAGAGAGCCGTATTGTCAGCCGCTCCGGCGGGCTGGACCGCGACAAATGCCCAAGCAACTATGATTAACCGAGTCAGCATGCGTAAGCCCTCCTGGATAATTGGCGTTCATTAGGGAAATGCAACGCCCGTGCCCCGACTTCGCATCGGAGCACAGGCTTACGAACGAATTTCATCGTAGGGACGGAGTGACTGAGTAGGAACGGACTGACTGAATCGACCCCGAACGGGTCACCCTGACACAGAGTGAGCCGATCAGCCGGCGAGGCGTTCGCCGCCGCCCTCGGAATCCATCCTCGTCAGAATGGATTCCTTCTGGGCCAGATAATCCTCGCAAATCTGTTCGAGTTCCTCGGTGTCATAAAGCGATTTAGCAAGCCTGAAGAGCGGGCCTTCTTCCTCTTCCACATGGTGCTCGATGATCTCCTTGAGCGTAGTCACTTTCGCGCCGAAGGTGTCGTCCGCGTAGGAGAGCTCACGCAGCTCCGCGAGCAGCTGCTTGGCGATCGCATGTTCCTCGAATGCTTCGAGAACTAGGTCCGCGTCGGTGGCGTCCTCCTTCATTCGTGCGTAAAGAGTTTTTTCCTCCCCTTCGGCATGGGGAGTCAGCTTCCGATCCAGTTCTTCGAATAATTCCTGCCGAGTTTTTTCGGCGCGCTCAGTGGTTTTTTCGAGCTTTTGAAAAATCTCGGCTACCTCGTCATGCTCGGCTTTTAGCTGGGTCAAAATATTCATAATCGGATCCTCCAAAACCTGGGTTTCAGTGCGTGAAGCGGCATTTGCACGGGCAGTGCCAGGTACCTTCTTCGAAGAGCCGCGGGGTGGCACGCGAGTTGCTCTGCATTGGCCGATAGTTGAAAAGGAGATCCTGATGCAAAAGCCAAGAGACAATCAGTTTGATGTGGAAATGAGCGAAGACGAGGTTATGCCGAAGTCGCGAGTTTCACGGAAGAAGGCCGCCACCCGATCGAACAATTCGAGCACTTCGTCCGGCGCGAGCCGTTCAAAAAGCGCCCCCCGTTCGGGCGCGACTCGGAAGTCAGCCGCCAGCAGCGGCGCCATGAGCGACACGAATGTCGGCGCAAGCGGACGCGCCGGTCGCAAACCAGCCCGCAGGGCCAAGCGGACCGCGAGACCTTCACGAAGCATGCGCACTTCGAAAAAAAGCACGACTTCGCGACGGACCGGCTGAGCCGAAAAACTCGACATCCGAGCCGTGATTATGCGGGGAGAGAGTTTTCCAACTCTCTCCCTCGCTTATCGCTATGAAAGTCAAAATGATCAGCTGGGGAGAGCTCTTCAAGGAAGCCGCATCAAAATGGAATCGTGACAATGCCATGCGGCTTGCAGCAGCGCTCTCCTTTTACACGGTGTTCTCGCTGGGCCCGCTTCTCCTTCTCGCGACGGGCATCGCCGGCTTCGCCTTCGGCGAAGACGCCGTCAAAGGCCAGCTTGCGGCGCAGTTCCGCGGTCTCGTTGGGGAACAGGGTTCAAAAGCCATCGAAGCTTGGGTCGCCAGCAGCTGGAAATCGGGTAACGGCTTATGGGCGACGTTGACGGGTTTGATCGCGCTCCTTATCGGAGCGACGGGCGCCTTCGCCGAGTTGAACTCCGCGCTCAACGAAATCTGGAAAGTGAGACCATTGAAAACCTCCGGCATCATTCAGTTGCTTCGGTCCCGGCTCTTGTCCTTCGGCATGGTCGTGGTGATCGGCTTTCTTCTTCTGGTCTCGTTGATCGTTAGCACCGTGCTTGCCGCGGTTTCAAAGTTCCTTTCCGGTTACTTTCCGATCCCCTCGTTCATCATGCAGGTGATCGACGGGGTGACGTCTTTGGGCATGACGGCAGTGCTCTTCGGCATGATTTTCAAAATTCTGCCGGGTACACGAGTGCAGTGGCGCGATGTCGCCGTCGGCTCGGTGGTGACGGCGCTTCTGTTCACGTTCGGAAAATTTCTGATCGGACTTTACCTGGGAAGCGCCAGCGTGGTCAGCAGCTTCGGCGCGTCCGCCTCGGTGGCGCTGATCATGCTGTGGACTTTCTATTCATCGATGATTCTTTTTTACGGAGCCGAGTTCACGAACGTTTATTCAAATCGAAGGGGCTCGAAATGCCCGAAAAAATCTCACGCTGACTCGATCGCGGCCTGAAAGTGACCCCCCGGATGCGACCAGGCGTCGAGAAGCTGACGAAAAATGCCGAACGCCAAACCCTTGGTCGGGAGCTGAAAAAATGCTGGGGCAAGTGGGATTGTCTTGGAGCAAATCGCCTCCGACCGGTAATCTCAACGGTTCGAGGGGGTGCGGTGGAAAAAAGTTTTCGTCACATGACTTTGGAAGAACGGTTGACGTTTCTAGGTCACGAATGTGATCTGAGCGCCGAGGAGCGCGACCTTCTGCGCGGGACCCGCCTTTCCAGCGACATCGCCGAAAACTTGATCGAGAATGCCGTGGGGTACTTTCAGGTTCCGCTCGGAATTGCGACGAACTTCACGATCGACGGGCGAGACCGGCTGATACCCATGGCGGTCGAGGAAACCTCGATTATCGCGGCTGCCAGCGCGACGGCGAAATGGATTCGGGCCACGGGATCGATCAAAACCCAGTGCCGGGGCAATCTCATCATCGGGCAGGTGCAGCTGCCACGGGTTCAAGATGCGGAGCGCGTCAAAGCATTATTGATGGCGGAAATCCCGCGCCTGATCAACGCCGCGAACGCGCTTCTTCCGGGTTTAGTCGCGCGCGGTTACGGAGTTCGTCAAATCCTGATTCGCGAACTGGCGCGCCCGGAATCGGCGACCGACAAGATGCTAGTCTTGCACCTTCAATGTGATTCGGGTGATGCCATGGGCGCCAATCTGATCAATCAGGTTTGCGAAGGGCTCAAGCCGCTGATCGAGGCTATCACCGGGGAGTTGGTGGGGCTTTGCATCCTTTCCAACTTGAACGATGGAAAACTCGCGACCGCCGAGGTCACGATCCGCGATATCGACCCGAAGCTCGGCGATGGCATCGAGGAGGCCACACTCTTCGCGCAATTGGATCCCTATCGAGCGGCCACTCATAACAAAGGCGTGCTGAACGGGATTGATCCGATCCTCATCGCCACCGGCAACGACTGGCGTGCGGTCGAGGCGGGAGTTCATGCGTACGCCTGTCGTTCAGGGAATTATCAGCCGGTCACCACTTGGAAACGAGTCGGGCGCGACCTGATCGGAAAAATCGAGATTCCCATGGCGATCGGGACGGTCGGCGGAGTCACTCGTCTCCATCCCTCCGCTCGGGTCGCCCTGAAAATTCTTGGTATCGAGCACGCAGACGAACTGGCGCGCATTTGCGTCGCTGTCGGCTTGGTTCAGAACCTTGCCGCTTTACGTGCGCTCTCCACCGTCGGAATCGTTCGCGGCCATATGGAGCTCCATGCCGCAAACCTAGCGCTCGCGGCGGGCTCGCGGCCGGATGAGGTTTTACAAGTGAGAATTCGGCTCAGCCGGATGCTTCAGGAAAAGAAGGCCATCGGAGTCCAAGTCGCGCAGGAAATTCTGCGAGAGATTCGCAATCAGGCGGCGGAACTTCCCGCGTGACCCATGCATGATATCGGCGCCTATCAAAAACATCTGAACCGGGTGAGTCGAAGTTTTGCGTTCTGCATCCAAAATCTTGATTCGCCGTTTCGGCAATGGACGTCGCTTTCGTATCTGCTCTGCCGGGTGCTCGACACGGTTGAGGATGCGCCTTGGGAGGATCCGAAGCGGAAGGCCGAACAGTTCGCGGAATTTGATGAATATCTTTCGATCCCTCCGACCCCGAACCGGCATCGTGATTGGCGGGACCGTTTTCCCGGCGGGATTTCCGAAGGGGAAGCGCGGCTGATCGCCGATTCCGGTTTTCTCTTCGAGGATCTGGCCGCCTTGCAACCCGATGTCCGCGAAGCCATCCGGAACGCCGTGGGCATCATGGGCCGCGGCATGCGCCATTACGCCGCGCGCGAGACGGTAGCAGTCGGTATGCGACTCTCGAGTCTGACGGATGTGAACCGATATTGTTACTTCGTAGCCGGAATCGTGGGTAAACTCCTCAGCCGATTGTTCCTGATCGAGCGACCCGACTTCCGTCCGGCGCCGGAATTCATGACCAATGCCTTCCATTTCGGGTTGTTTTTGCAAAAAGTCAATTTGCTGAAGGATCAACCGGAAGACGAAAAAGTCGGGCGCTACTTGGTCCCGAACCGCGAAGAGCTGATCGCCAGCCTCCGCGAAAACGCTGATGGCGCACTCAGTTATATTCTGATGTTGCCCGTGACTGAAAAGGGTTTCCGAATGTTTTGCGCGACCTCGTTGTTTCTCGGTGCAGCCACCCTGAGCGCCGTCGGCGCGAGAATTCCGCGAGGCGTGACGGAGGACCTGCTCCGCTCGCTCGAAGAAATCATTCTGAACAACGACGAGCTTCGCGTAGGCTTCAATGATTGGTTTCCAAAGTTGCCGAAGTGGGAGACGAACGTGGAAGCCGGCGTTGACGATTGGTTCCGACCGCTCGTCCAAGGCGAACTGGGCACGACGGAACTCGCGGCGCTCAAAATGATTTGATCCCTCAGGAGGGGGAAATGATGAAAACGGCGAAAACAATCGGCCTCTTGCTTTGCATCGTCCTTGGCACCGAAGCGTTTGGCGCGACCCGGGCGGAAACCAATAAGAAAATCGTGCGAGACTTTTACGACCTCGCGTTCACGCAGCGTAAACCCACCGAGGCCGCTAAAAAATATCTCGGAACGAAATACGTACAGCATAACCCCTACGTCGCCGATGGACCGGAGGCGTTCTCGACTTACTTCGAAGGCTATCTGAAGTCTCATCCGCGCGCGTCCGTCGATGTCAAACGCGCGGTCGCCGAAGGGGATCTCGTCGTGCTTCATCTCAACTTCAAGGGCAGCGATGCGGATCGCGGCAAAGCCGTGGTCGACATTTTCCGAGTCGCGGGTGGCAAAATCGTCGAGCACTGGGACGTGACCCAGGACGTTCCAGAAAAGGCCGTAAATCCCAATACGATGTTCTGATTCAGGAGCACTTCCGGTAGTCGCCCGGTGCCACCCATCGGCGAACTTCATGAAGCCAGGCGGCGCACGTTCAGGCGGTTTTTTTGCGCGTTCGTTTGTTTTTGTCGGCGCGTTTTTGAATCGCGCTCCAATTGGGCGGGTCGCTGGCGGGAAATGTCTCATCGATCGTTTCGTCGATCATGGCTTCGATTTCTTCCGGAGATGAGATCTCCGTTTGCTTTTGAAAAGGCGGCCGCGCTATGTCATTCGGCTTGGCCGGACGTTGCCGTTTTTTACTCATAGTCATGCTGAGAAGTGCAAACGGTGTTCCGGCTCCTGGCACACGGGTTGCTCGTTATTCCTAGGTGAGAAACCATGCGGACTTCGAATGCGCGGTCATCGGGGCGGGGCCGGGCGGCTTGGTTTCCGCGCTGTATCTTAAAAGATTCCGGCGTCGGGTCATTATCATCAACGCGGGAGTGCCGCGAGCGGAGTGGATTCCGAAGACTCATAATCTCCTGGGTTACGCGGACGGGATCTCCGGTCGGGCCCTCCTCCAACGGATCCGCCGCCAAGTCAAAGACCTACGGGTGCCGATGGAGAGCGGAACCGCGCGGGTCACGCGCGCTCGGGACGGATTTCGCCTCTCGATCGACGGGCGGGAACTCACGGCGAAAAAAGTGATTCTCGCCACGGGGATTGAAGACTTGGAGCCACCGCTCGTAAACATCGCCCGACTCCGGCTCGATGGATATTTGCGTTACTGCCCAGTGTGTGACGCCTTCGAATATCGCGGAAAAAAACTATGCGCGTTCGTGCGGAATGCCGAGGGAATTGAACGTGCGACGTTCCTCCTGCATTACACGAACTTCCTGACCGTCGTCGTCAGCCCGGATCCCCAGGGTTTTGTGCTGACGCAATCCCGGATCACTCGGCTTCGAAAGCTCGGGGTGCGCCTCATCGAAGGCGATGTCAGTGAAATCGAGCCGACCCGATCGCGAAATGGAATTTGGATCCGGGCGGGAGAGACCTCACCCATTTTCGCTCACGCCGGTTACGTGGAACTCGGAGTGCGGGTACGCGATGAAGCAATTCGCGGTCTCCACGGCGTCAGGCGGGCGGAGTCGGGACATCTTTGTCCGACCTCCGAGCAAAGATTGAAGATTCCCGGGCTTTTCGCCGTCGGTGACTGCGTGAACCGACTCGGGCAAATCTCAGTCGCCGCCGGACAGGCGGCCATCGCGGCGACCGCGGTTCACAACGATTTGGCCGGCGAGGAGTGAGATCTTAGGTGCGAGCGTCGAGAGGCAGGTCGACCGTAAACGTCGTTCCTTCGCCATGAGCACTCTGCAGATGGATTGAACCCTGGTGCGCCTCGATCAGGCCGCGGACGAGCGTGAGTCCCAGTCCCCAACCCGGCTGGTGCCCGCTCTGCGCGGCGGCCGAACGCTTGAAGGGTTTGAAGAGCGTCTTTTGATCCTGAGGACGAATCGGATTTCCGTGATTGTGCACGCTGAGGATTGCTCGGCCATCCCGTTCGAGAATGGAAATCGTGACCGGACTATCCGCTTGTCCGTATTTGATTGCATTGCTGCTCAGATTCTCGATCACGCGAATCAGCGACTTACGGCACCAATAACCAAGTACGCTTTTGTCGGCGCGGATGACGAAGCGATTTCCGTAGGTGGCCACCATTTCATCGACCGAGGCCTGCACGATCTCATTCAGGCAATAATCGCCGATCTCGATCGGCAGCCGCTCGCCGGCGCGAATGCGGTTTGCGTCGAGGAGATCTTGAACCATGCGATCCGCGCGGTCCACGTTCTGCACGATTCGGGACGTCAAAGTCTGAACCGTCTGCGGGTCCAGGGAGTGGCGCGCCAGAAGCTGCGCCCCCATCCTAGCGGATGCGAGCGGCGTTCGCAGGTCGTGCGCGAGGGTCGAAACGAATGCTTCCCGAAGTTTCCGTTCTTCCCGCAGCGTGCGCGAAGTCGCCTCCGCGAGTTCCGCCCGCTTGCGCTCGCCGACATCCAAAACGGCGGTGCGTAGAACCTCCTCGCCCGATGTGAAGTCCACGGCGGAGAGCGAGTGAAGTTCAACCCAGATGGGTACTCCGTCGCGGGTGGCCCGGAGCTGCAGCTCACAAGTGGCCCGTTCGGAATCGCGGTCTGAGTTGGTTTTCCGAAGATGCTCCAAAAAAATCCGCTGTTCTTCATGGGCGATCCACAGATTCAACGGGCGCCCCAGGAGCTTGGCCCGTTCGGTTTGCAACATGGACGCGGCCATCAGATTGATTTCTAAGATCACTCCGTGACGGTCCAAGGTCACGTATCCCATCGGCGCGAAGTCATAGAGGTCGACGTACTTGTTGCGAGAGTCTTCGAGAAGTTGATGGGAGTCCTGAAGCTCGCGGTTCTGGAGTTCCAGTTCGATCTGATGCACTTCCAGGTCGTGAAGCAAGATCTCGGATTCAGTTTTGTCCGTTTCCAGGTCGTGTTCGGCTTCACGATGCTTGACGAGTTCCTCGACGAGTTCGTTCTTCGTCATCGCGGTCGGCGATTTGGCGAATCGAACGTTTACGGCGGGGTTTTGATTTCGAGAATCCGAAGCCGTGGACGGTTTAATCATTCGATGGTCCCGTCCCTTCCGTCACATCTTCAAACGCGAGCAAAATCATCTTCTGCAATCCCGCGTCACGCGGAATCTGTCGGGCACTGACCGAAATTTTGCGAATCCCGAGTTGAGGGAATGCATGCTCGACCATGAAGTCGTCAAGCTCGGTGTTCTTGGGCAGAATCTCCGAAAGGCGGCGGGTCAGCCCTTGGTTCTTCCACTGACCCGCTCCGAGATCATAGAGAAAGTGATTTTCCGTCTGATTCGCAGGTACGCCGAAGAATGCGTAGAACGTCCGATTGGCTTTGAGGACACGCAGGCTGCTGTCCACAATCAGCAAGGGCTGCTTGATCGTATCGACGATCGAGCGTGCCAGATCGCGGGCTTGCCGTATCTGGTTGATGTCTTGAAGTGTGACGACGGCGCCTTCGACTTTGCTATCCAAAGTCTTATAGGGTCGAATTCGGAGCTGAAACCAAACCCCGTCCCGGTCTTGAATCTCTTTTTCCTGAACCACGGCGTTCTCCAATACCGCCTGGATCATGGTTCTCAACTCTTCCACGTCAATGACGTTGGACGTAATATCTGTGATCGGGCGTCCCACATCGGTCGGAATGACGTTGAAGAGTTTGGACGCCATGGGCGTGAATCGCCGAATGCTCAGGTCATTTCCGATAATAACGATCGGAATGTAAACGCTGTTGAGAAGATTCAGCAGGTCGTTGTTCAGCCCGAACAGTTCGTCGTTCCTGGACTGAAGCTCGTCATTGACGGTGGTCAGCTCTTCGTTGGTGCTTTGCAGTTCCTCTTTACTGGTTTCGAGCTCCTCGTTCGTGCTCTGCAATTCTTCGTTGCTGGAGACGACCTCCTCGTTGGCAGACTGCAGATCCTGATTGGTCAGTTCAAAGTCCCGGACTACGCCCTGAAGATTTTCCTTGGTCAAGGCGAGTTCCTGTTTGAGTCGATGGATCGGCAGGTCGGTTCCGCGCGCGAGCGCACGGAAGTTCTTGCGCCCTCCCTTTCCCTTTGGCAAGTCGGGGGACAAGACATGTTCAAAGGTCACGAGGTAACAGCGTTCGCCCAGTAAGAATCGCAGCGGAATGACTTCGACATTCGCGACGGTTTGATTACTGATTCGGACTCCTTCCGATCGGATCGGCGTCTCCTGGTCTTTGATTTTACGGAGCGCCTTTTTGAGTTCGGCGGCGAGACCTTCTCGGGCCAGTTTCAACACGTTCAAGCTGGCCTCGCCGGCGCGATGGATCAGGAAAGGTTCCGTATCGCCTCTGAACTGCAGGACATCGAATTTTGAATTGATGACAATGGACGGCGGAGCGTAGCGGGTCAGGATCGCGCGATCACTTTCGATTTGGATCTCGACGAGACTCGCGGGGTCGTGGGGCGGGCTCCGGATCGCTTTGCGTGCGGACCCGACCAGAGTGGTGATGTCGCGCTTCACGGGATGGGGCCGGCGGCGCGCGGATGCGGATTTGCGGATGTAAAATCTCGTCCCGGGATCCGCGGGGGCGAACAGATCGGAAGAGGTGCCCACGCTTTCGGAAGCGCCGAGGAGGAGGTAGCCGTCGGGATTCAACGAATAATGAAACGTTTCCATGATCCGCGTCTGAAGCGGGTGACCCATATAAATCAGCAGATTCCGGCAGCTGATCAGATCCAGTCGCGAAAAGGGCGGGTCTCGACTGAGATCGTGTTTGGCGAAGATGCAGACGTCCCGGATGGATTTGTTAACCCGGTAACCTCCGCTTATCGGGACAAAAAACGTTCGGAGCCGCTCCGGCGAAACGTGGACGGATATCCCTTCGCCGTACTTCCCAAGCCGAGCCCGATCGATGGACTTCTCGCTCAGGTCAGTCGCGAAAATCTGTATCGAATGGTGAGAGGGAGGATCGCCCATGGCTTCAAAGAGCACCATCCCGATGGAATACGCTTCCTCCCCGGTGGAGCAGCCCGGAATCCAAATGCGAATCGGATCGTCGGGAGCCTTGTTCTTCAGTAAATCCGGGAAGACCGTTTGCGCCAGATATTCGAAGGACTCGGGCTCCCGAAAAAATGTCGTCACGTTAATCAGGAGATCTTCATTGAGCGCCAGACGTTCGTCTCGAACAGTTGCGAGAAGCTTCAGATACTTCTTCAGACTGTCGGTTTTCTGCAGCAGCATGCGCCGTGCGACCCTACGTCGCAGCGTCGTCGGTTTGTACTGGCTGAAGTCCGTGCCCGTGGTCTGCTTGAGAAGCTGCAGAATTTTCGAAAAATCATTGGGATCCGTCTTCATCGGCGGAGCGACCGCGCGCCGATGGACCTGGGCCGAGGTCAACTGTCCGATGTTCACCAGTTCTAGCGCGATGTCTTCGGGTGAGAGTACGTGATCGATGTCATCGGCTACGATGGCCCGAGTGGGCATGGAGTCGAACCGAGCCGATTCGGGGGTTTGGGCGAAGGTGATGCCACCCTCGGCCTTGATGACCTTCGCTCCTTCAGCCCCGTCCGACCCTGTGCCGGAGAGGACCACTCCGATGGCGTATTCGCCCTGATCAGCAGCCAGGGACCGAAAGAAATGGTCAATCGGCATCGGAGGGTGGTTTCGATCTTCGCGCGGCAATAGTCGGAGGATGCCGTTATCGATCTCCAACATGGCGTTCGGGGGGATTACAAAAATGTGATCCGGTTCTACGCGGACAGAAGCTTTGACTTCGATCACCGGTATCTGGGTCATTCGTCCCAAGATTTCGCTTAAGAGACTTTCGTGGCGGGGCGAGAGATGTTGAACGAAGATGAACGCCATTCCGGTATCGACGGGAAGGTGTGCGAGCAGAAGTTTGAAAGCCTCGAGTCCGCCTGCCGATGCTCCAATTCCCACGATGTACGGGCGAGCCGTGGCTCGAGTCTTGGGAGGGCGGTTTTTTTTCCGTTTCATCGATCCTCACCCTCACAATGAAATACTGGGAAGTGTCGGCCGACGATGACACAGCTCTCGATGAAAAATAAGATCTATCGCGCCGGGCTAAGAAAACTAAGTGTCCTTGGAACGGACATTGTTACTCAGAATCTGAACGGGCGTCCGTGAGGCCACGGGGATCGAGGCTTCCCTGCTGGCATGCAAGTTGCTGTTTCCTGTTGTAACCAAACAGGGGGATAAACTATGGCAAATTATCAAAGACAGGGCTCTTCGCTCCCTAAGGACATCGTGGGCAGTTCGGGGCATCAAGTTAATGGATCCGGCATGGTCGATAAGGTCGCTGAAAAAGCCGAACGTATTTCGAAGGTTTCAAGTGAGAAATTCGAAGAGCTTTCGGCGAAACTCCCGCAGATCGATCGGATTGCGTCGAGCTTGCCCTCCAACGGCTTCTTGGGGCTGGCATTCGGCTCGATGATCCTTTCGCTCGGCATGCAGATCTTCTTCAATAAGAAAGAGCCGGCCAATTTCGTCGGGCTTTGGGTGCCGACGCTGCTCCTCTTCGGACTCTACGGGAAAGTCTCTCGACTGGAAGGGAAGCCCCGTTCGATTTAGTTCAATGATCAACGTTCGGGCCGTACGGAGCGATTTTGAAAATCATCGAATTTGAGACTCTGCATGGCCCGAACATTTTTCATCACGATCCTGTTTTGGCGATGCGAATCGACTTGGAGGATTTGGCGGAAACTCATAGCGCCGATCTTCCGGGTTTTACAAATCGCCTCGTGCGCTACTTGCCCGGACTCTCCGTGCACCGTTGCTCCATCGGGCTTGTGGGTGGATTCATCACGCGGCTTCACCGTGGGACCTACCTGGCACACATTGTTGAACACATCGCGCTCGAGCTCAGCCGCTTCACTGATTTTGAAGTGGGTTTCGGCCGGACAATCTCGGACGCTCCATCCCAAGTTTACAAAGTGATCGTTCGGTTCCGATCCGAAGAGGGCATGAAGGAGCTCCTGCGAATCGCGGTGGATCTGGGGCGCGCGGTGATCGCGGGAGATGATCGATTTCCGCTCCCCCGAAGACTGGCACAGGCCCGCGAGCTCGCGAGCGACACGGCGCTCGGGCCAAGCACGCGAACGGTCGTGGAGGCGGCGGAAAAGCGTAGTATCCCTTGGATGAGACTGGATCAGGCCGGTCTGATTCAGCTTGGGCTGGGGGCTCAGAGGCGCTTGATTCAAGCGACGAGCACGGATCGCACCAGCGGCATCGCCGTCGATATCGCGCAGGACAAAGCGCTGACCAAACGCATTTTAGCGGGTGCCGGAATCCGCGTTCCCGCCGGAGTTACGGCGACTCACTTTGATGAAGCCCTGAGCTTCCTCGAAACCAGCCGCGGTCCGGTCGTGATTAAACCCCTCGACGGGCATCAAGGACAAGGGGTGAGCCTTTCTCTCCGAACGCCGGACGATGTGAGAGAAGCTTTCCTCATCGCCCAGGCCCTCTCGAAGACCGTCCTCATCGAGGAACATTTGGGAGGCAAGGACTTTAGAATACTCGTCGTGGACGGAAAGATGGTGGCGGCCGCGGAACGCACCCCGGTTCACGTCGTAGGCGATGGCATCCACACGATCGAAGAACTCATCGCGATCGAAAACGAAAACCCGCTTCGCGGACCCGGGCACACCCGGCCGCTGACTCGGATTAAAATCGATGAGGTCAGCCTCGCGTACTTGAAGCGAGAGTCGCGGTCACTGGATCAGGTGCCGCGAGATCAGGAATGGGTGGGGTTGCGCGAAACGGCGAATCTCTCGACCGGAGGAACCGCGAAGGACGTCACGGACGAGGTCCACCAGCAGATCCGAGAAATTTGCGAGCGCGCGGCACTCGTCGTGGGCCTGGATGTTTGCGGAGTGGATCTGATTTGCAACGAGATCAGTCGCCCGCTAACGGAACAAGCCGGAGGAATCATCGAAGTCAATGCGGCGCCCGGCCTCCGAATGCATGTCAACCCGAGTGAGGGAAAAGGCCGCGACGTCGGCGGCGCAATCATTCGAATGCTGTACCCGGAGCCCGCGAGTGGACGGATTCCCATCGTCTCGGTCACGGGAACCAACGGAAAAACGACGGTCACCCGCCTCATCGGGCATGCCCTGGGGCGTATCGGGAAAACCGTAGGCATGACCACGACGGATGGCGTGTGGATCGGCGATGACGAGGTGGCGCGCGGGGACTATACGGGCCCCGCCGCCGCGCGAATGGTCATGATGAATCCACGGGTCCACGTGGCGGTGCTTGAAACTGCGCGCGGCGGAATCGCCCGGCGCGGCCTCGGCTACGACTGGTCGGACGTGGGGATCATCACGAACATTCAGGCTGATCATATAGGACAGGACGGGATCACGAACGTCGATGATCTCGTGAATATCAAACGGCTCGTGGTCGAGCGTGTGCGTCCAGGAGGAACGGTCATTTTGAATGGCGATGATCCGATCCTCGTGCGCCTCGCCGAATCCCTCGAGCTCGTGGAAACCGGGCGCGAGCTGATCTGGGTCTCGCTCCATCCCGAGCAGGTCGTCATTCGTCGGCATACGTCGCGCGGGGGGCGTTCGTTCGGATTGGTGAATGGACAAATCAGTGAAATCACCCGTCAAGACGTCAAAGGTTTATTTCCGATCGCCCCGATCCCGCTGACGATCTCGGGCACCGCGAGCTTTCAAATCGCGAACCTCCTGACGGCGTTCGCGGCTTGCCGGGTCCTTGGAATGGGGGCGCCGGAAATTGAAAACGCGTTTTGTGAGTTCGAATCGCATCGAAACAACTCCGGGCGTGCGAACTTCTATCTGCTCCAAAACGGCTTCGCCATGGTGGATTACGGACACAATGCGGGCGCCTTCAAAGCGATCGGCGAGATGGTCGCGCAGTGGAACGTAGATCACGTCACGTGCGTCATGGGGCTGCCGGGTGATCGGACGGACGAAATCATTCAGGCGTCGGCCCGGATCGCTGCTCGCGCGTTCGATCGGGTGATCATCCGGGAGGACTCCGATCTGCGAGGCCGGCGGCCTGGCGAAACTCCGAGCCTCCTGCAGGAGGCCGTCATGCACGAGCGGCCCGAAATGGAATGCATCATCGTCCCGGATGAGACGGCCGCGCTGCAAAATGCGCTCGGTTCCATGTCCGAGCGCGACCTCACCGTCATTTTCTACGATGACCTCGCTGCGGTGAAAGAGGTGCTCGCGCAACACCAGGCGAAGGCGGCGGTTCCTGCCGATTGCGGCATCGGATCCGAAGTGTCGGAATCGGTGCGGATCGTCGGATGACTTATGACTAAAGCCAAACGCCGTGCCAAAAAAATCGGTACTTTGATTCTCATTGGCGGGAGCGAAGACCGGCTGGGACCCGCGACCATCCTCATGGAAATCGCCCGACGCGTGGGGGAGGGCGTACTCGTCATCGCCACCGTCGCGAGTTCGCGAGGCGACGAGAGTTGGAAGGAGTATCGCAAAACGTTCAAGCGACTGGGGGTGAAGCACATCCGGCATCTCGACGTCGTGAACCGCACGGAATCGATCGATTACAAAGCGCTGGCCATTCTCGAAGAGGCCGACGCGGTTTTCTTTACGGGAGGCGATCAATTGAAAATCACCAGTGAGTTGGGCGGGACGCCAGCCGGAGAGGAGGTCGCTAAAATCTACGAACGCGGCGGCGTGATTGCAGGAACTTCCGCGGGCGCCTCCGTGATGAGTGACGTCATGTTCGTGGGCCCCTCCGCGGATCGGGCTTTCCGGCTTGGATCGTTTCAACGGATGGCGCCCGGTTTGGGGTTGGTCAACGACATGATTATCGATCAGCATTTCGTCGAGCGCGGCCGCATCGCGCGCTTAATCGGAGCGGTGGCACAGAATCCGAAATTCCTGGGCCTCGGGCTTGACGAGAATACGGCCATCGTCATGCCGTCACGGGATCGTTTTCAGGTGATTGGCGAGGGCGCGGTCGTCGTCGTCGACGCACATGAGTCGACGAACAACAATACCTCGGAAAAAAATTCGCCGGATACCAGTCTGTCCATATTCAACGTGCGATTTCACCTGCTCACGTCCGGTGACCGTTTTGACATCACCGGCAAGGCGCCCATCAAGGGGAAAGTAGCATGACGGAGCGGGAACGAAAGCGTCTCCTGGGTTTGATCGCCACGAGTGCTCTAGCCCTTGCACGAGACTTTCTCGAAAGGGCCCTGCGCGAGGCGGCGGCGGAGAAGGTCCGCACGCTGATGCGCGGTCGCCCAAAAATCGGCTCTCACCGCAAATCGCTCGCTAAATGAGGTGGACGATCCATATACTGAGGGCCTCATGGCGGCCCTCCTTCTTTACGCGTATCTGGTCACGGCTTGGGTCGTGGCCGCGCCTTCGATTCTGACGATTCAGGTGGAAAAGGAGATTCCGATGGGGCTCTTCACCGTCTTTGAGTCGCAGATCGCGGAACGCGCGGCGCAGGATTACCATCTCACGCTGCAAGAACGACCGACCGGAGTGATTTTGCGAATGGTGGGAGTAGGCGATAAAAAAACTTATTTTGAGCAGCCGGTTCAAAACGGGTCGAGCGCCGAATGGACCCTGAAGCCTCAAGACCCTCGTTTGGCGGACGCCGTGAAGTCGATGGGATTCTCCATCACGCTACATGCGACGCTGGAAAAAAAATCTCTGCTCAAACTTCGGCTTTCAGCGTTGCCGCAGATGGTGCTCGAACCGAATCCGATCCCCATGCAATGGACGAAGACTTCGAAAGGATGGACTTCGGAAAACAGAAAATCCAAAGTACGCGTCGTCTTTCAAAGGACCTCTATACGGTTGAGTCCTTGACGTTTGGGCGCCTTGAGTTTTAGCAAGGCCGGCTTTCCCGGTCGGGGTCGAAGTTGCCGGCGAAAGAGCGAGAAGCGCTTTCGGAATTCCGGATAATCGTTTTTTGGTTCCTCGGCCGGAATCTTGAAAAGTTCACGCGCAAGCAGGAGCAACATTTCGCGGTGGCAGCGATCCCCGACCCGACATTGGCAAACGAGGTAAACCGTGCGCTGCCGTGCTTTGCGGCAAAGGCGTTGTAAATCCGCCCACCCCGGATCGCTCACCGTGAAGTGATGTTCGTATTGGACCCGTGCAAATGCCCCATTATGGTCGTGATTGCGGCGCTTAGCGCCAAGCCACGCCTCATGGAGTTTGACATCGGGTGACATCGTGTGCAGATATTCGTCGCGAAGTTCGCGCGCCACGAAACGTGGGTAGCGCCGCATAGTGATCACGATATAGCCTTTGTCGCGATTCACGCGGTCCGTGATCAAATCCGATACCGACGCTTGTCTGAGCATGCGGCTCATCCATACCAGTAGCCGGGCGCACGATTCAAGGCTCGCAAAATGCAATGAGGTTGGGTCAGGAGACGACTATGACACACTTCGCTAAAAAATTTATCGGACTCAGTGCGCTGCTCCTAACGCTTGTCGCTTGCAGTCACGGCCCTCAAGTCGTTTCAACCGCGAATCCCATCGAGGAGGTCAGCCGGTTCGGAATGGAAGTGGATACGGCTGCCGGCAATCAGTTGAATGTCGTCTCGCCGAAGCATTTCAAGAGCGCCCAGAGCGAACTCGAAAAAGCGCAGGGTAATCTTGAGCGGCGAAAAGATTCTCAGGAGGTGCTGAGGCACGTCGCGCGTGGCCGCGAACATCTGCGCCTCGCGAACCGGACCGCCGGGTTCGCGCGTGCCAATATGGAAGAAGTCATCGTCGCCCGCGAACGTGCGCTGGCCGCGGGCGGGCCGCGATTCTACGGTGAAGAATTTCGCGACGTCGACAAAGACCTCCGGAGCGTCGGGCTCGACCTGGAGAATAACGATCCGCGGACCGCGGCAACTCGCCGATCGGAGCTGCAATCTCGATATCTCCGCATCGAAATGCGCTCGATCAAAGCCGCGCACCTCGGCCCGGCGCGCGCTCGCATCGATCAGGCCATCAAGGAAGACGCCGAGAAATACGCTCCGCGCAGTTTGGCGATCGCAAAAAAAAGTTACGTGGACGCGGACGCGTTCATCTCCGGGCATCCCCATGATGAACGTGCGCGTTGGCGTGCGGATGCCGCGGTAGCCAATGCGGAACATTTGCTGAGAATCACCCGTGCAGCGAAAGCGGGTGAAAATATTTCCTCGGAGGAGCTTGCGTTGCAGCGTGAGAACGAACGGCAACAGGCACGGATGAAGGAAATGGAACTCCAGGCGCAGGGGCAGCTGCAAGGTCAGCAAGTGCAGGAAAAAATGGCAGCCACTCAAGCAGCGACTGAAGAAGAGCTGGCCGCCCGTGACGCGCAGATTCGCGAGCAACAGGCGCGTCTGCAAGAGGAACAAAACGCCGCCGCCCGATTGACCTCCGAGAATGAGACCATGGCTCGAGAGCGGGAATTTCAAAGTAAGTTCGAGCAGGCGCAGACTCAGTTCGCGGAAGACGAAGCGGAAGTCTATCGGCAGGGGGACCGTCTGATCATTCGCCTGAAGGGTTTGGAGTTTCCGACGGCGCAAGCCTTGCTGAAAGGCTCCAATCTCCCGCTCTTGGCGAAGGTGCAAAAGATCATTCGAGATTTCGGCGAAAGCTCGGTGACCGTCGAGGGCCATACCGACTCTCAAGGCAGTCGAGCGGCGAATGTGAAGCTTTCGCTCGACCGGGCCGAGGCGGTGAAGGAATACCTCGTCTCCAGTGACGCCGTGAACGAAGACAAGATCACGGCGGTGGGGGCAGGCTTTGATAAGCCGCTCGCGAGCAATAAAACGGGAGCGGGACGGGCGCAAAATCGACGCGTGGACGTCCTCATCGAACCGGAGATGACCGAGGTTCAGTGAGGACGGTTGCGGGCCAGCTCCAATGCTTTTGCTTCGTTGACGAGTTCGGACGTGGCGAAATCCCCGGCGAGAGCGCCTTGGGCTTCGAGGGACTCTCGAATGATTTCGATCATCGCGTTCGCGGTGAGATCGGGCCGGATGGCCATGATTTTCTTAACGACCGCGCCCACCGAAGGACTTTTTAGAGTGAAGCTCTCCATCGCGCTGATATAGCAGAGCCTATGCTAAATCGCACTCTCGCCTTTCTGCGTTGTCCCATGCCGGAGTGCGGAAGCGAGCTCACCGGCGCGGATCCGTCAGGCCGCGTTCAGGAAATCCGCACGGGAGAACTGTCCTGCAAGGCTTGTCAGGCGAAATTCCCCATACTTTCCGGGGTCGTGATCCTTGTCGAAGATGTGGAGTCCTATCTTTTGACTCACGTGAAAGGGGTTGCGCGCTACGTTCCGGACGGCGAGATTCCCGCCCCGTATCGACGCGCCTTTCGCGAGGCCAAGGCTGAGATTGTAGTGGAGCATATCGAAGAGGATCTCGAAGCCGAACGAACCGTGGCGCTCTATTTCATGAATCATTATCTTCGAACGGCCAACGCGTCCCCTGGGCGCGAGTGGTGGAAGCCCTCCGTTGCCAGCGACGCGGGAAGCCCGCTCATCGATCGGCTGATTCGCGACCACTGGGACCAGGGTCCGTTCGCCCAGATCACGAAGTGGATTAGCGAGGAAAAGAAAAAGCGCCCGATCGCGCGCGTGGTGGAACTCGGCTGTGGAGTCGGAGGACTCGCACCTGAACTGAAACCCCACATCGGCTTCTATCTGGGAGTGGACAGCTCGTTTGCGAGCGTCGCTCTTGGCCGGCAGTTGCTTTTCGGCGGGCAAGGCGTGCGAGTCCCCGGGGATCTTTTGTCCGGTCCCTTAACGGCGAAGTCTGGCTACGAACCGTCCGGCTCGTTTACGGGTGACGGTTATGCCGATCTTGTCGTAGGGGACCTGACCGGTTTTCCCGTCGAGCGCGCGGCCTGGGACGTGTCGATCGCGCTCAATACGATCGATATGTTGCCCGAACCCGACCTGCTCCCGATACTCCAGGCGGAACTTGGAATTGATGGGGGACTTGCGATCCAAAGCTGTCCTTACATCTGGCATGAAGCGGTGGCGAAAGAGTTTCGTCAGAGCCTTCCGCCGGCGCTGCGCGCCGATTCCGCGCGTGCGGTGGAATGGCTTTACGAAAAAGCCGGCCTGAAAATCGTAAATCAGATCGATCATCTGCCTTGGCTGTTCTTCAAGCACTTAAGGCAAGTGGAAATTTACTCGGTTCACCTGTTCGCGGCGAAGCTGAGTCGGTAGTGCTAGGATTGTCTGCAGCGCTCAGAATATGGAACGCCGTCCGGGCTCTGAGACGACGAAAGCGAACTGTTCGGATTGAGCCCGATCTATTCTCGCGGATAACAGTTGTGGCAATCGGAGCATTGGATGCAAACCCAGCGTTTGCACGTTTCACATTGTTTTTCCGAGGACTCGCGTTTGCAAAAGAAGCACATGGGATTCATTGCTTGAGAGTGTAACCTGGGAGCCGTGGCGTTTCATCACCCGAGTTTGACCTCCGTCATCGCATTTCTGGGAGTAGTCGCGTTCGTGCTCGTCGCGTTGATCGCCGGCGTATACCGTGCCCATTCAAAACATCGGAGTTTGGCCCGAAGGCGGGCGTTTTTGACTGCGCTCGGAATTTTAGGGTGGCTCGGACTTTTGTCCGCGGTCGTGGCGAGCGGCGTGCTTGGCGAAAAGCCGATGCCTCGCGTGCTGTTATTTTTCCTGGCGTCCAACCTCGCGGGCGTGGGGTTCGCGCTTTCTCCGGTGGGCCGCTGGCTCGCCGACGGCCTCTCACCGGCGGCACTTCTCGCGTTCCAAGGCTTTCGCTTGCCGCTGGAACTGGTGCTTCACGACTGGGTCAAGCAGGGGACGGTTCCCGAGTCGATGACCTGGACGGGCGCCAATTTCGATATCGTCTCCGGCATCGCGGCCCTCGGACTTGCGCCGCTGGCGAATCGGTATCGCCTCGCTGCTTGGTTCGGAAATATTATCGGCCTGGCACTTCTGTTCAACGTGGCCCGCGTAGCGTTGCTCTCGTCGCCGTTCTCTTTCGGCTGGAACGAGCGGCCGGCGCGGTGAGCGGACATCTGATTCTGACGCGCGCTTTGCTGCGAAGGGCGCGGCCGCTGACCTGACTCGCGTCAGAGTTCGCGGGCCTTGGGTTTGCATCTCATGGGAAAACCATTCGCCGGAGGTTTTCTTATGCTCGCAATGAACTATCGAGGTCCTTATCGGATTCGCGCGGACCGCGAAAAACCGGAGCCGGTGATTGAGCATCCGAACGACGCGATCGTACGAGTCCTGCGCACCGCCATCTGCGGGTCAGATCTTCACCTTTACCATGGCTTGGTCCCCGATACCCGCGTCGGAATGACGTTCGGACACGAGTTTGTCGGCATCGTCGAGGAGATTGGGTCCAGCGTTCAAAATCTGAAGGTGGGGGACCGCGTCCTAGTGCCCTTCAACATCGCCTGCGGTTCGTGCTTCTTTTGTCGCCGCGAACTCTACAGTAATTGTCATGACACGAATCCTGAGGCGACCGCGGTGGGGGGGAGCATTCGGCTTCTCGCACACTGCCGGAGGTTACGACGGGGGTCAGGCCGAATACGTTCGGGTTCCGATGGCGGACGTCGGTCCTTACAAGATTCCGCCCGACATTCACATCGAAGACGCCGTGATGCTCACGGATGCTTACCCGACGGGTTATCAGGCCGCCGAAATGGGCGGCATCAAACGGGGAGACACGGTCGTGGTCTTCGGGGCGGGTCCGGTCGGAATTTTCGCCGCGAAATCTTCGTGGCTGTTGGGAGCGGGACGCGTGATCGTCATCGATCACGTGGACTACCGTCTTGAATTCGTCAAACGATTTGCCCAGTGCGAAGTCTACAACTTTCGGGATCTCGAAGATCCCGTATGGCATCTGAAAAAGATCACGGATTGGCTCGGACCCGACGTGTGCATCGACGCCGTGGGATGCGAAGCGAGCGGAAGCAAGCTGCAACCATTCACGGGCGTGAAGCTGAAGCTTCAAGCGGGCGCGGCGACCGCGCTCCATTGGGCGATCAACGGAGTCCGCAAGGGCGGAGTCGTTTCCATCGTCGGCGTATACGGACCCACCGCGAACCTGATTCCCATCGGCAACGCCTTGAACAAAGGGCTGACGCTCCGAATGAATCAGGCAAGCGTGAAGCGCCATCTCCCGCGCTTGATCGAACACATTCAAGCCGGTCGAATCGAACCGCGGCAGATCATCACTCATCGGGTGCCGCTCGAGGAAGTCTCGGACGCCTATCACATCTTTTCGAACAAACTCGACAACTGCATCAAGACGATTCTGATCCCGCCGCGTGCGGCTTAGAACGGAGGATCCCATGGCGCAAATAATCAGTCCTACGGCGATTCAAGGTTGGGGTGCGGACTTGGACAAAAGCAATCAAACCCCGAGCGGCGGTACGGGTGCCCATTGGAGTCGGGCCGAGCAGCAGCCGGTGAAGGTCAAGGTATTTCATTCCACGGAGCGGCCGGGGATCACCCCGGTTTTCGGAACCTCGACCCCTCCGCGCTGGATCAGCGGCGTGATCCGGGCGATCGGGTATCGATTCAGCGAAAATCGTTTGTCCCATTGGTTGCTCTTGATGTTCGCGGATCGCGTCAACATGGTCGAGGGTGTGGTCGACGATTTGGCCCAAGGCCATGTGCCGAATGTCTTTGAGGAGATGGGCTGGCGAGCGGGCTTCAAATACAATCGCGCGGGTATGATCAAAAAAATACTGATGGGCGGCCTCGCAAGCGCGAGCATGGTGACGGCTTTGGTTATCTTCAAGCGAAGTCGACGAGGTGGAACATGGAACCAAGTGATCTCAAACGGGAAGGTTACAGTCAGGAAGACGCGTACTTCGACCGGATCAATCAAGATCTGATCGGCCGGCGGCGTCGCGAGCTCGATGCGGAGCGGGCGGCGCAGCCGGATCGCACGCGCGAAACGTATTGGATGAAGTGCCCCAAATGTGGCGCCGAGATGAGCGAGGTCGATCTGGTCGGCATCAAAGTCGATCAGTGCGCCGGGTGCAACGGTGTCTACTTCGACAACGGCGAATGGCAGACGCTTCTACAGAGCAAGGAGTCGCAAGGGTTCTTCCGAAAAATCAAAGACCTTCTTTGAGCGTCGGGTCCAGGGGGGTCGTGAGGGAGCGGGCTTTTCGCGCGCGTTTGGGGCTGAGTTCCACGCCGAGTGAATTGAGGCCGAGTTCATTGGCGACAGCGAGCACCGTTCCATGCCCACAGAAGGGATCGACTACGGTTCTCGTCGAGGTCTGTTCCAAGACGAACTGGCATGCCACTCGGCAGGCTTCGGTACCCATTCCGCGGGTCCAAGTCACTTCGCCGGGATGGGGTATCACATCTGCGGTCGATGTTCCGACTTCCGCGCGCACGCCGCGCGAAAAGCAGAGAAGATGCGAGAAGCCGGGTCTTCCGAAAGTTGCGGTTCCCGGGGGGGCGCGCGAAACAACCTTGTGCCAAAGCTGCGCATGGCCTTCCGTCTCCGCTGCCCACTGGCACAAAAATCCTTTATCCACCCAGATGCCCGTTTTTTTAATATCCGTTTGATAAAAGATCGCCACGCCCTCGTCGGGACAGCGCGAAAGCACGAGGCGGGCGGCGCGGACGAACCACTCCTTCCACTCGGGAAGCGTGAGCCGTGGGAACTCCGAAAAATCCGGCATCGATGTGATGAATGAACATCCAGTCATCGAAGGTTGACGCGCCAACCAGCCGAGGGCGTCTTCGCAGTGAACGATCCGGCTCATCGCGCTACGATGCCTTGAGCGTACCCATCGAGTCAAAATAAACGGTGGCCTGCGATCTGCATGAGCGAGTTCGGTCCGTGATGCGGGCCGAAAGGAAGCTTATTTAAATGCCTTACATAACCGTGGATCACGAAAACTCCGGGCCAGTCGACCTCTACTTCGAGGACCATGGCGAGGGTCAACCCGTCATTTTGATTCATGGCTGGCCCCTCAGCAGTCGCTCATGGGAAAAACAGGTGCCTGCGCTCCTCAAAGCCGGGCATCGTGTCATTGTTTATGATCGGCGAGGCTTCGGACTCTCGGGGCGACCCGCCGTGGGCTATGATTATGACACTCTCGCCAAAGATCTAAACGTGATCATGACGAAGCTGGATCTGCGCGAAGCGACGCTCGTCGGCTTCTCGATGGGCGGAGGCGAAGTGGCGCGCTTTCTAGGCACTTACGGGACGGAGCGGGTGAACCGGGCGGTTTTCATTTCCTCGATCACCCCTTTTCTTTTGAAAACCCGAGACAACTCGGACGGTCTAGACGCGAAGCTCTTTGAGCGGATCAAAGTGTCGGTCGACGCGGATCGACCGGCGTTTCTCGCCACGTTCCTCAGCGATTTTTACAGTCTTGAAGTTTGGCGCGGAAAGAGAATCAGTGAACCGGTCGTTCAGCACAGCTGGAACATCGCGGTTTCCGCTTCGCCTATCGGAACCCTTGAGTGCGTTCAGGCCTGGCTCACGGACTTCCGAAAGGACATTGCGAGCATTCGCATTCCGACGCTGATCATTCATGGCGGCGAGGATCTGGTGTTGCCGGTCGCAAATACGGGAGTGCCGCTTCAAAAAAGCCTGCCGCACAGCGAGTTTCAGGTGATCGAGGGCGCGCCGCATGGATTGCTCTGGACGCACCATGATCAGGTCAATTCGATACTGATCAAGTTCCTGGGTCAAGGCGGCGCGGCGGAGCAGGAGCGAGAGTCCGCGTAATTACCCCCGTGTATTTACCCCGTGAATGAAACTGCGCCCGAAAAAGGCCGCCGACGCTGGAGAGTCCTTCCGCTCCGGCGCAAACGAGCGCCGCCGAGCGCGGTGCCTCCCGGTCCCGGCGGGGGCGCGATTCGCCGCCTGATTCTGATCATCACCCGCTATCCCGGGTGGTTGATCGGACTCGCGGTACTGTCGACGCTTCCCGCGATCTATTGGACCGTTCAGCTTTATTCCAACGTTCGCACGGATCTTTAGGAACTTTTACCCCGCAAAGCTCAGAGCGTGCTGGACCTCACGGAAACGCGGACGCGACTTCGTTCGGTCGAGAGTCTCACGGTCTTGATCTTCAGCCAAAACCCGGAGGCCAGCCGGCGATTCGTCGACGACTTGGCCACTCGTCTCTCCCGGGCGCCGCGTGACACGATTGCGGGCGTGGAATATCGCATTGACCGTGAAATTGAGTTTTTCGATCGGCGAAAGGCGCTTTATCTCAGCGTGCCGGATCTGACTAGAGTTCGACGCTACATCGAAGAGCGAATTCAATATGAAAGAAACCTTTATAATCCGCTCAATATCTTCTCGGGAGTGAACCTTCCGGAACCTCGGCTCGATGTCGATGGAATCCTGCGCAAATACACGGGCACGATTTCCGATTTCCGACGTTATCCGGGTGGCTATTACGCGACGCCCGATGCGACGATTCGCGCCGTCCTCGTACGCCTGCCATCGACCAACGCGGCCATTCCGGCTTCGTACCGGCTCAAGCAAACCGTCGAAGCGGCAATCACGGCGATGCGTCCTGAAGTCTACTCGCCGGATCTCCGCGTCCAATATACGGGCAGCGTCGAGAATCTTGTCGAAGAACACAGCGCGATCATCCGGGACATCGAACGGTCCGCTGAGATCGTGACGATTTTGGTCATACTCGCGCTGTATCTTTACTTCGGAAGCGTGCTCGGGACGGCGGCGCTTCTCGCCTCGCTTTTTATGGCGCGCTTTTGGACCTTCGCGCTGGCGTGGTTCACGATCGGGTATCTGAACGCGAACTCCGCCTTTATGGGGAGCATCGTTTTGGGAACCGGCATTACCTACGGGGTGATGGTCTTGGCACGCTATCTCGAGGAACGCCGCCAGGGGCGGGATCCCCGGGCCTCGGTTGCGATCAGCATCGAGCAAAGCGTTCATGCGACTTGGACTGCGGCCTTGGCCGCCGGATTGGCTTACGCGTCGCTCATGGTCACCCAGTTCGAAGGCTTTCGGCAGTATGGCGTAATCGGTTTCACCGCCATGATTCTTTGTTGGATCAACTCCGTCACGGTTCTGCCCGCCTTGCTCCTCCTCATCGAGCGCTGGCGACCGCTGGTCCGGCTGGGAGCCAAACCCCGACGAGGTTTACGCATTTTCTCGTTCCTCGGGGTCGTAGTTTCTCGATTTCCAATTCCAGTGCTCGTCATGTGCGGTGTCGTCACCGTCGCCGCCACCGACCGTTTGGTCCGACTAGATTGGAGTCAGGTAGTCGAGACCGATCTCACAAAGCTGCGCACCCGAGATAGCTGGGAGAGGGGTTCCGGATACTGGTCTCGATATCAGGATCGGATCTTTCAAGCCTACTTGTCACCCGCCGCGGTACTTGCGCGAAATCCAACCGATGCGCGTAAAATTGCGGCAGCCCTTCGAGAGCAGAAGAATCGGGAGGGGTCGGCAAGCCTGATTGCGCAGGTCCGGACCATTCATGATTTTGTGCCGGACAGTCAGCCGCGAAAAATCGCGCTTCTCCGGCAGCTGCGTGAGTTGCTCCCCCCGAACCTCGTGAAGAAATTGTCGCCCCGGGACCGCGCTCAGCTTCGGGGCTTTCTCACGCCAGAATCTCTTCGCCCGTTCGGCCTTCCCGATCTACCCGCGTTGGTGCGGGATAAATTCACCGAAAAAGACGGCTCCATCGGAAAGCTAGTTTTAATCGAGCCCCCACTTCGCAGCGCGTCTTGGAGCGGCGCCGATTTGAACCGGTTTGTCGGGGATATTCGGCGAATCGCCCGCGAGCAAAGTCAACCCGAGTCGGGGCAACCGCCGGTTCCGATCGCGGGATCGCTCCCGGTGACGTCGGACATGTTTGAAGCCATCAGCCGGGACGGGCCACGGGCGACGCTGCTTGCGGCTTTTGCAGTGATGATGCTTGTCGTGGTCCGGTTTCGTAAACTGTTCGCCGCGACCTTGATCATCGGGTCGCTTTTCCTCGGTGTCCTCTGGATGGCCGGCCACGCGGCCGCGCTGGGGAGTAAGATCAACTTTTTGAATTTCATCGCGCTTCCGATCACTTTCGGAATCGGCGTCGACTACGCCGTGAACATCGTGGAACGTTTTCGTCATGATTCAACGAGCGATGTGCCGCGAGTCGTTCGCGAAACCGGGTCCGCGGTGGCGCTTTGCAGTTTTACGACGATGGTCGGCTACTTCTCGCTCTACATCGCCAAGAATCAGGGATTCTCGAGCTTCGGATTGCTGGCGATGGTCGGAGAGCTCGCAACGATGCTGACTGCCCTGATCACGGTTCCCGCGATCTTGGCCCTGCGGCGGCGGTCGAAGGTTTGACGGATCAAGCCTAACGGATCAAATCGGAGAGGGCCGCGCGTTGCGAGGTTTGGCAGGGAGTTTCGTTCAGCCAGCGGTCGAGTCCCGGCACATGAACCGGCTCGTTCCCCGAGTGTGCCGAGGATCCGTAAATGCCGATGGCTTGGCCGGGCAGTCGCCACTTGAGCGGACTTCCATCCGCGCCTGAGCGCGAAAGCGACATCACCCGAGGATTGAAGATGTTGGCGACATGAACCATCCCGGAGTCCTGCGAAATCACGGCGTAGGCGTCGCGCAGAATCGGTTTCCATAGTTCGCGGTCCGTCGGAAGGGTCGCGATTCGGCCGGGGTAGGCGACCTGAGCCTTTTGAATCGCTTTGAGTCCCTCCGCCACGACGGCCTCACCGAACTGCGCCTCCGGCGAGGCCACGAACAGGTTGAGTGCGGGTTGCGTGCGACCGAGATAGTCGAGTAGATCTTCGAGTCGCGCGACGTAATTCTTTTTGAGACCCGGCAGCTTGAACTCCGCGCGGGTATTGAGATTGAGCACGATGAACCGCCCATCGGAGCTCTTGAATGACGAACGTACGGCGTCGCGGTAAGAATGATCGAAGCGTGCCGGATCGTAATAGGCATCCTGATTCCAAGCGAGTCGGGCGTCATCGCCGAATGTATTTCTCCAAATGGCATCGGACTGATCGTAAGCCGTATTAAATCGATCGATTGCAAGCGTCGGGTCAATCCGGACTTCCAGGAACTTAGAACCGGTTTCACTGACGCGAGCAAGCAGCGCGGCACGCGTGGCGCCGATCTCCTGCGAGATTTTATATTTTAAATTCGCGGAAAACGATCGAGGCCCGCCCAGTCGGCTGAACTGTTCGGGGGTGGAAATCTGGCGGATCATGACGTTGAGCAGGTCACTGCCGAAAATATCGAACCGCTTGGGTTCCCAGATCACGAGACTAGGCAGCTCGATTCCGCTTTGAATCATGTGGATCAGGCGGCGGGAAATTCGGGTCGGATCGTCGAGGAGCTGGTTCAACGAACCGGGTGCCAACCAGTCGCCGACTTCAAACGGCAGGGGTTTGAGCCAGGCGGTCTCGCGAAGGATCTGACTCGTCGGGGAGATCACGCGGATTTCTGCCTGAGGATACCGCGCGTGAATGGACTCGATCCGCGCGTAGTCGAAAACGATATTGTCACCGAGATTTTGATTGAGGGTGAAGAGCACGACGCGCTCGGGATCATTCGGGAAAGGCGGATCAGCCACCGCGGCGGCAACTCCGCCGGGCCGGAAGCCGACGACGGTGGAAAACAGCAAACAAACGTATAAAAAGCGAAACAGTGTCACCCTTGGACGTTTCGGGTGTTCAGTAGAGTAGGTTGAGCTTAAGAGCTTCGATGACAATCCGCTGACACCGGAATGAATCGAGCGTCTGAACCGCTTTTCAATTTCGCCAGGAAATCAGCGAATCAGTCCAACGACCGTCATTCGTTCCAACTGCGCCCGAGCGTCGGCCCAATGTCGCGATAAAGTCGGACTCACGTCACCGATCCGGCTTACCTGATCCAGCAGCGGGAAGTGGCTGGCGGTCGGAGAACGAAACCATTTCCCGTCGGTGTCGAGCTGCCTGGTTCCGATGCCTTCATACGCAAGTCGTCCGATGCGAACGACGCCGTCGGGATACTGCTTATGCATTTCCGAAACGACGCTGGTGATCGAGTCGCGATGGAGCGGAATCTCGCGCCGCTCCGACCAGTGGAGAATGAACCGGAGTCCTCGCAAACCGTCGTAAAGATAGAACCGCGGAAAACACGGCTTCCGCCAGTCGGCTTCATCCTCACATTCTTCCGAATTGAATCCGTCTGGGTTCCCGTGGCTGAGCTCGCGTCGAATCAAGCAGCGGGCGCCGCGGTCGAGAAACTCGGCCTCTCGTGGCGTGAACGCACGCGGCGTGCAGAAGAGAATCGCTTCGAGCGGTGCGATGGTTCCGACGATGGAACTCGCCGGCGGCGCTCAAGATTTGGAAAATATTTCCGAGCCCGCAAGGACAGGGAGCCTCCGGCTCCAAATAAAGCGGCAGCGATTCGCGTTTGACCGCCCTTAAAAGGCGTTGAGCGGCGGACGGAGAAATTCGGCCGGCCAGACCCATTTCAAAATGCACCGAGACATGCCACCAAGGCGAATGCCACTTGGGCCAGTAGGAGTTTCCATCGAGGCTGGCCTGAGCCGCATCCGAGTCGAGAAATTCGAGGGAAGCCCGTACGCCGGCCTCAAACATGAGTAAACCGTGCAAAAACTCAAGATATCGCCTGGAGCGAGTCACTGGCAACTACCAATGATTCAAAATCATGCGTGAATCTTCGGACCTCTTCCCAGTCCGTGTAGTCATGATCGCGGCGAGTATCGGCATCGCCGCCCGCTTTGCGCGCGATTTCGCGCATGATGAAACGTTTGAGCCAGCCATACTTCGAGTAAGCCAGCGCGCCGGCGAAAATGATCCAGGTCTGCGGATGCCAATGGCATTGCGTGAAAAACTCGCGAACCACTTTTCGAACCTCCGCCTGTGCTTTGACGTCGTCGTATTGACGAACGCCCAGACAGACGGAAAAAAAAGCGCCGGGCTTGAGCGAGAGTTCCCAGGCGTTCCCCTTCACCCACCGCTTTAAACGGTAAGGGTATCCCGAGTAATGAACCGGCCCGCCCACCACGAGAGCGTCGTATTCGGCGACGTTGACGGTGGGGATCTGATGAGACGTGTCGATTAGATGAACCGAGTGACCTGACTTCTTCAGTTCATCGGCCACGAAGCGCGCGATCTTCTCCGTTTGTCCTTCTACCGTTGCGTAAACGACGAGAAACTTCTTCATATCCGGAGAGATGCAAATGGCAAGCCGCTCGGGGCGCTGGAATCGTTCATGCATCGAAATCCGCAAGATGAGCACCGATTTGCCGCATAAAATCGTCTGGGCGGTCGACCCCTTTTGCGAAGAGTGCACGCTCGTCAAACAGACGGCGCGCGCCGTGTCGGTGCTAGCGACTCAGTGGAACGCGGCGGTCGAGCCCGTTTATATTTTGGGCGGCGTACCGCCGAACGTGAGGCTGCTTCCGACTTTGATTCAGGATGTCCAAGCCCAGGCGCAGACGGAGCTCCGTTATTTGACGAGGGGGATCCCCATTCCGCAACTCGCCGACGTGCGTCTGATTGCGGGCCTGAATTCGCAGCTCCGGGCCCAAGCCGCAGATTTGATCGCCTATGCCAAAAAATCAAGGGCGGACTCGATCGCGGTGGGCACCCGGGCCCGAACGGGACTCAAGCGCTGGTTGATCGGGAGCTTCGCGGAAACCCTGATCCTCGAGTCCGACGTTCCTTTATTCATCATTAATCCGCGCGAATCCATTCCCGAGCGTATCCACCAAATTCTTTTTCCGACGGATTTCTCAGAACGCTCGAAAGCCGCATTCAAACGAGTCATACGATTCGCCAAGGAAGTTCAAGCGGAGCTAACGGTGTTTCACAAAATCCGGTACGAGCTCACGCCCGCCGTGGAAGTCGCTTTCGGTGCCTATCCGTCCTACAAGCACCTTTTTCAGGAAGAGATTCTCGCAAAGGAAACTGAAGCCAATGCCTGGGCGACCCAGGCCGAAAATGAGGGAATTCAAACCGACTCGGTCGTGGACTACCGGACGGACGGCTCAGTCGCGCAGGCCATCCTCGGGATCAGCAAACGACGAGGCGGGATGATCGCCATGGCCGCGCACAGCGGACCCCTTGCCTCCGCGCTTCTCGGTAGTCTGACTCGGCAGGTAGTGAGAAGCTCCAGTAGTCCCGTCTGGGTGATCCACACAGAACAGAAGGCCGAGCCCCGGGGCGCGGAAGCCGCGGCGGCCAAGGCTAGATAAGTGAACACTGGTCCATGATTTGCTTGAATCCGAACCAAAGGGGAATTCAGTATGAAGAACACAAAAATAGTCGACCATCTAGTCTCATTGGCGCATCTCGACATCGACGCGATCCATGCCTATGTGCAGGCGATCGAAAGGGTCGATGTCCTCAGCATTAAAGACCAGCTTTCGGAATTTCGGGCCGACCATCAACGACACGTCAACAATATATCGGACTGCATCCGGAAGCTCGGCGGTGAGCCACCGGAGTTCGCCCGAGACTTCAAGGGCTTCTTGATCGAAGGCATGACCGCGCTCCGAAGCGTCACCGGCACCGAAGGCGCCCTCAAAGCCATGAAGATGAACGAACAGCTGACGAACAAGACTTACGAAAAAGCCTTGGCCTGGGATCTGCCACACGACGTCCGGCAAATCGTTATGCAAAATCGCGACGATGAAAGCCGTCACCTGGCTTACATCACGGAGGCCCTCGAGGGGCGCATCTGGGAGGAGGGAGATCAGGTCGCTTAAACGCATAGAGATCGACCCGCGCCGGATTTCCGGGTACCTCTGAGTCATGAAGCTTCCCGACAAGCTGCGATCATTGGTGAAACAGTCGGTAGCGCTCCATGGTCAGGTGATCCAGCACGAGCTGGGTAGCCAAGCTTATGTTCGGATCGAAAAGATTCGGAATCAAATGGCCGGGCTTCGCGATCGGACGGATCGATACGCGTATCGCAGGCTCAAGGGAACACTCAAGCTCATGGAAGGGTTGTCGGAGCGGGATCAGCACGGAATCGCGCATGCCTTTTCGTTAATGCTGGAGCTCATGAACGCCTGCGAGAATGCGTATCGTACGTACCGGTTGCGCCAAATTGAGTCCACGGCGCCGCCGGCGCCGGTGTCCATCGACGGCCAAGCCGTCATCTATGTGCTGACGGCGCATCCCACGGAATCCCGATCGCCCGAAAATATTCAAGTCTTTGAGATGATTCAGGCCGCATTGACGGACGCATTGAATACGGGATTTCACGGACAAGAGACGCGCCTTCGACATTTGCTCGGGGTGGCTTGGCGCGTGAGCACGTCGCGCGGTCAAAAGCCGGAAGTGACGGACGAGGCCGACCACATTTATTCCATTCTGCTGCGCGAAGAAACGCTGACCGCGCTCGTGACCGCGAGCCGTGAGATCACGCCGGTCTACGTCCGCACTTGGGTTGGAGGGGACAAGGACGGGCACCCCGGGATTGACGAAAAGGTCATGACTGAAAGTCTGCGACGTTCGCGAACCCATCTGCTGGGGTTTCTGATCCGCCGTCTCGACGAAGTCCGAGCAACCTTGGCGTTGATGGGCGAGCGGCCCGAAGCGGGGCGACTTCTGCGTCGCTTGAGTCCGCTCGCGGCGGCCTCGAAACGGCTGCAGCGCCTGCAAGGGTCCGACGGGCTACGCGCGAAGCGTTTTCGGCGCGAACTCCGAATCTACACCGCACTTTATCAGCGCGAAATCGGCGAACTCCACCCGGCCCTGGCTACGCTCGAACGGCTCGCCCATATGTTTCCCGCGCTTGTGGTCCCGCTCGAACTGAGAGAGTCCTCCGAACTCCTCGTCGAATCGGCGAGGGGCAAATCCATCGCGATCTATCGAATGATCCGAGAGCTGAAACGCATTTCGACCGGCGGCGATCCGCGCTGGTATGCGCGAGGGCTGATCATCAGCATGACGCATGAGTTCGCGCACGTGAAAGCGGCTTGCAAGACGGTGGAGCGGGTCTTCGGCGATCTGCGCATCCCTGTGATCCCGCTGTTTGAAGACCAAGCGGCGCTCGCTCAAGGTCCGGCGATCGTTAAAAAAATGCTCGCGGACCCGCGTATTCGCGCGGCCTCCAAGCGCCATTGGAAGGGCTTTGTTGAAGTGATGCTCGGTTACTCGGATTCGGCCAAGGAAATGGGCCTTTTGGCGAGTCGCCTGGGAATCGCAGACAGCATTCGCGCGCTTGACCGGGTGTTCAAAAAAAGCAAGATCAGGCCGATATTTTTCCATGGTTCGGGCGGGAGCGTCGACCGCGGCGGGGGGTCGATTCAGGAACAGACCGCCTGGTGGCCGATGAGCGCGCTCACGCGCTACAAAGCGACGATCCAAGGTGAGATGGTGGAGCGCACTTTCGGCAGTCCAGAGATTACGCGGGGCGGAATTCGCAACATCGGTCAACAAGTCGCCGCCGCTATGCGGGAACCCCGGGCGAAGCCCACGCCTGAAATCGTGCGCGTCTTCGCGGATCGGGTGCGGACCGAATACCAGGCAAGGGTGCGCTCGCCTGAGTTTCTCGAAGTCTTGCAGAAGGCGACGGCCTATCGTTACCTCGACGAGCTCCGGATGGGATCCCGGCCCACCAAGCGGCGGACGGGTGACCTGACCCTCGCGTCCCTCCGGGCGATTCCCTGGGTGCTCTCGTGGACGCAAACCCGGGTTCTCTTTCCATCCTGGTGGGGCATCGGCACCGCGTGGAAAGCGACTTCGCCGAGCGAACGTCGGCTGCTGAAACGCGCCTACGAGACCGACGCCTTGTTCCGGTCCTACGTCAAGCTTCTCGGCTTCACGCTGGCCAAAGTCGAAATGCCGATCTGGCTTCTTTATTTGGAGAACAGCGGCCTGCCGAAAGCGCGCGTTCAGACGGTCTTTCGCGATTTTGACCGTGAGTATCGCCAGGCGATCTCCGTCGTCCACGCCTTGTCGGGGGAAAAGGATCTGAGTTGGTTCCGGCCCTGGCTCGGCCTCAGCATTCGCTTGCGATCCTCCATGATCCATCCGCTCAATCTCTTGCAGATCATTTCACTCAAACGCGGTCGAGATCCGCAGATGATTCGAGAAACCGTGACCGGAATCGCAAGCGGCATGTTGACGACCGGGTAGTCCGTGAGACTATCGGCGCATGGAACCCAAAGCGATTCTGCTCCCGGTCTGCGCGCAAGTCCTGCTGACGTTCTTCGTTTGGACTTACACATTGGTCAAACGCATCACCGCGATCCGGCGAAGCAAGATCAATCCGCAAGTCCTGGCGGACGAACCGACTGCGCTCAAGGTGTTCAAGTCGGCGATCCACCCCGCCGATAATTTCGAAAATCTTTTCGAGCTCCCGGTTTTGTTTTTTGTGGCGGCGATCATCCTCGTCGGGACGGGGCTGACCGACGGTCCCTATGTCATCGGAGCCTGGACGTTTGTTGCGTTGCGCGCGCTGCATAGTGCGATTCACTGCACCTATAACGGCGTGACCCATCGCTTTTACGCGTATTTGCTGGGTTCGTTGGTGCTCTGGGCGATCTGGGCGCGCCTGACTTTTCAGCTCGCGATCGGTTGAGGGACGAGCAGCCTAGAGGCGGCGCTCAGTTTTCGCCATTGTAGGCGTTGTGAGGTCCGGCGACGATGCCGGCAAGATCGGGATCTTCGTCATCGGGGCCGCGACTGCCGGTATCCAGCTGTTTTTGCTCTTTGCGGATAGCGCGCTCGGCCGACTTCTCTTCACGGCGTTCTTGTTTGTTTCGTTCACGCTGACGTTTTGCTTGAGTGGCAGGACCTGGCTTCCCCATTTGAACTCCCCCCGAGTCAATCTTACGATAACAAAATGGCAGCGAGGAAACGACCCAAAGATCGTTCCCCCGCTGTGACTAGCTGAATAAGCTGAAAGGACTAGTAACGTCCGCCGCCGCGTCCGCCACCACCACCACCGCCGCCGCCGCCGAAGCCACCACCACCGCGATTTTCGCGAGGCGCCATTGGCTTGGCTTCGTTGACGGTCATCGCACGGCCTTCATAATCGGCACCGTTGAACTTGCTGATTGCCGCGGTCGCTTCTGCGTCCGAGGACATTTCAACGAATCCGAAGCCTTTGCTCCGGCCGGTGTCGCGATCCATGATGATTTTGGCGGATTCAACCGTTCCGCACTGCGCGAACGTATCCATCAAAATTTGATCAGTGGCCGAGAACGGAAGATTACCAACATACAACTTTTTACCCAAAAGACCTCCTAAAGGCTGGGAAGCTCTAAAAGAGGTCGTGGGCGACATGCCCGCTGCTCCTAAATAGCCGAGTGACTGCCGAAGCGGATGACGAATCAACCGCTACGCATTTGATGAAACTAGGCCTAGCACATAAAAGGCATTTAGGGGCGAAGTTCTATTTCAAGTCATTTATAACGCATCGCGCACAGTCTGGACCTTGCAGCTTCCAGGGGTAAGCCGACCTATGGGACGCTGCAACCGATGATCAGGGGTGAGTGTGCTATCATTTCGCAATTCTTCCACGCAGCTGCGCTCTGATTCCACGCAGCCCACGCAGAAGCGCTCACAAGTGATCCCGGTCGTCATTTTTGTGCTGATTCTGGGTGTCGTCGCAATGGCTTTACTGGCGCCGTTCCATCCGCGCTTGCTGCAATATGCGATATTGGCGGGGGTTTTGGGGGTCTCGCTTTTGCTGCTCTTGGCTGTCAGACGCCAGCATGAACAGCTCGAGACGGAAGATCGATATCGCCTCGGTAACCACCTCTTCGGCGATGCTCAAAAGATCGCCCACTTCGGCGTCTGGGAGTGGAGCTTCGAACGATCCAAATTGACGTGGACTCCCGAGATGTATCAAATTTTCGGAGTCTCTCAGGAAAGCTACACGCCCTCTTACCAGGCCTACTTGGAGGCAGTTCATCCCGAGGACCGAGAACGGGCTCGGACCGTGATGAGTCAATCGCTGCAGGGGAGTTCTTCGTTCTCCCATGACAAACGAATCGTGCGGCCGGATGGGAACATTCGTTACCTGAAGGTCTGGGGGCACCCGGTTCTTGACCATCGCAAGCGCTTGGCCCGGCTCATCGGAGTTTGTCATGACATTACCGACAGCAAGCTTGCGGACGCGCGAATCGAACGGAATCTGTCCCTTCTCGAGGCCACTGTGGAGTCGACCGCCGATGGAATTCTAGTCGTGGATCTGAGCGGAAAAATCGTGCTTTATAATCAAAAATTCGCGCAGATCTGGCAGATACCGCTCGAGATCATCGATTCCCGCGATGACCGCCAGGCGCAGCAAGCGGCGCTGGACCGGCTCATGGCCCCGGAAGCTTTCCTGAAAAGAGTACGGGAACTTTACGCCCAACCGGATGTTGAAAGCTTCGATCTACTCGAATTCAAAGATGGACGGGTAGTCGAAAGGTATTCCCGTCCGCAACGAGTCGCAAAAGTCATTGTCGGAAGAGTATGGAGCTTTCGAGACGTCACCGAGCGAGTCCGGTCGGAGCGTTCGATTCGATTCTTGTCCGAAGCGAGCTCCGTCATCGCCGAGTCGCTCGACTTTCAGCACACGGTTTCAACCATCGTCAAGCTCACGGTTCCGTTTCTAGCCGACGGGTGCACCTTGGACGCTTTCGACCCGCATTCCGGCAAGCTGCACCGAATGGGCGCCGCCCACGTCGATACTGAAAGGCAAGCCATTCAACTTGAGCTTGCCAAGTTGTATCCGCTCGATCAGGTGTCTCGCGCTCCGGAGGCGGTCGCGATGCGGACGGGCGCGCCGGTCTGCATCGCCGAAGTTACGCCGGAATGGATCAAGCAGACTTCAAATTATGAGAGGCAGGCCGCTCTTTTTCAAAAACTCGATACTCATTCGATCATCGCGCTGCCCCTTCGCTTCCGGGGGCGGATGCTCGGCGCGATCACCTTGCATTCAAAAACCGCCGGTCGTTACGGGACCGGTAAGAACGAGTTGGTTATGGAGTTGGCGCGCCGGTGCGCGATCGCGTTCGAGAACGCGCTCCTTTACGCGGAAGCTCGGCGGGCGATTCAGATTCGGGATGACTTCATGTCGATCGCCTCCCATGAACTGAACACTCCCTTGACTCCGGCGAAGCTGAACGTGCAGTTGCTCAGGCGCCTGGTGGAAGACAGCTTCGATCAACCGGATCGGCAGCGGAAAGTCGCCGAACTCGCTCTTCGCACCGAGAGACAGATCGATCGCCTGGCCCGACTCGTCGACGATATGCTGGATATCTCGCGGATTGAAAGCGGCCGATTTTTCCTCAATCGCGAACCCCTGGATCTTTCAAAATTGGTCGTGGATGTCGTGAGTCAGCTTGCCGATCAGCTGAGCAAGGCCGGCTGCGAGATCAGACTCAGTGCCGAAGCGATCGTCCGCGGACAATGGGATCAGCATCGCCTCGAGCAAGTGGTGATCAATCTGCTGACGAACGCGATGAAGTACGGGCAAGGGCAGCCGGTGGAGGTCACCGTGAAAGCCACCTCGAACGGCGCCGAACTCAGCGTGACGGACCATGGAATCGGTATCTCCAAAAGTTCACAGGAGCACCTTTTTCAGCGATACGTCAGGGTGGAGCCCCAATGGCACATCGGGGGCTTGGGACTCGGGCTCTTCATCGTGCACAACGTCGTCCGGGCGCATGGCGGAACGATCCGGGTCAAGAGCCAGCCGCAGATCGGATCGACGTTTACGGTGTGGCTGCCGTTCGATGAGGCCGTGCCGAAGTCGTCTAAAAAAATCGCGTAAAGCGCGCTCGACCATCGCATGCCGTTTGCATCCTAAAGGCACGAGCCGCAATAGGAGGAGATCGTATGGAACAACCATCCACGTCCACGGGAGCAGCCGGATTCGGAACGGTGCTCAAAGAAGTCGGCACGAGTCTGAGAGACTTGGTGCAAAGCGAGATGGATCTCGTGATGACCGAAGTGAAAGACTCGACCCGAAAGCTGAGTCGACACACCGGACAGCTGGCGATCTTCGGCGCGCTGCTGGCGATCAGCGTCTTTCCATTTCTGGCGTTCGTCATCATCGCGCTTGGACGCGCGTTGGACGGTCGCTACTCGCTGAGTTCGCTGATCGTCGCCATCATCTGCGCCGCGGTCGGCGGGATCTTCGCTTCTCGCGCTTACAAGAAGCTCCAGGAGGAAGATCTGACCCTGCCCGTGACCCGCAGAAACTTTGAACGTGAAAAGGAAGCCGTGAACGAAAAAGTCGAAGACCTTAAAGACGCAACTCGCCGGAGGGCATCATGAGTAATTCACCCGAACTTAAAAGAGCGGAATCCGAAGTCAAACAAAGCACCAAGGAGTTCGAGCGCGCGATGGGTCATCTGGAAGGGACCGTCGAGTCCACGACCGCCAAGGTGCAAGGCGCGGTGGAAATGTTGAAGCGGCCTCAGCAAATGCTCGCCGGATACATCGACACAATCGTGGACACCTACGACCGAGCATACGCTTGGGTCCGTCACAACCGGCGCGCCGTGGGCTACGGAGTCGGCGCCGTGCTGGCGGGCTTACTGGTGAGGATATTCCTGAATAGACGCGCGAAGTCGATGTCCATCGACGTCAAAACTCAAGACTCATTCAATGTCGATCGCCCGATCATCGAGTCGCCCACGATTGATGCGCCGGGCCCGACTCGCGTGAGCTTCGACGACGACCTGGTGGCTTAGCGAACGCTCTCCATCTGGTCGAGTAGTGGCTGATCGCGTTCGGTCACGAAATTGATCACGAGACCCGGACGGCCCGCACGGGCCGTCCGGCCAACGCGATGCAGGTAGTTCTCCATCTGCTGCGGCAGATGGTAGTTGATCACGCGCCCGACGTGTTCCACGTCGAGCCCGCGCGATGCGAGATCCGTCGAGATCAGAAGTTTGACTTCGCCGTCGCGAAACTTCTTGAGATTCGCGCGTCGCTCCACTTTGTCCATTTCGCCTCGATAAATCAGGCAGTTCTGCCCAATCCGCTGGAGATCCACGGCCAGCCGGTCGCATTGGTCGCGCGTATTGGTGAAGATCAGAGTGCCGCCCTCAACTTCGTGGGCCAGAAGGGATTCCAAAACCGGGAAACGCTTTCCATCCGGTACCATTCGATTCTCCGTCTTGAGGCTCGGTACGAGGCGATGGCTGCCTTTGCTGCGGATCACTTCGGCATCGACGAAAATCGTGGTCATGAGTTCCTGCACGGCCTTGGATACGGTCGCGGAGAACAGCGCGAGCTGACGCTTGGGCGGGCAGGCGTTCACGATGCGATTGGCATCGGGCATGAACCCTTGATCAAGCATCTGGTCGGCTTCGTCAAACACCAAAAAACGCACGTCGCTCAGGCTGATGAGCTTTCTACTGATCAGCTGCACGAGGCGCCCCGGCGTAGCCACCAATACTTCGAATGGTCCTTGAACGTTTCGCTTGGCGATCTCGAGCGTTGTTCCGCCGAGGACAGTTCGCACGCGCAAACGCGTCGTGTGAGTAAAGGGTTTGAAAACGCGCGAAACCTGCTCACCGAGTTCGCGGGTGGGCACGATCACGGCGGCGCGAGGCTGGCCGTCTGCCTTGATGCGGTCTCCGGCATTCTCGAGTTCTTTGAGAAGGTGGAGCACCGGCAGCGCGTAAGCGAGCGTCTTGCCGCTCCCCGTCTCGGCGACTCCGACGACCGAGCGGCCCCGGAGCAGAAGCGGTACGGCGCGGTTCTGAATCTCCGTCGGCGTCACCAGATCTTTTTCAACGAGCGTCGCTTGCAGGGTGGGGAGGAGATCGAAATCGGTAAATGAACTCACGGGGTCAATCCTTTCAGGAAAGCGCGCAGGAACTGATCCCCACACTCACGGTAGTTGCCGTGATCGGGTCGGCGAAAAAACGCGCTCAGTTCGGTCTTGGAAATCTTTTGCCCCGCCTTTTCGATGAGCGCGATAATGTCGGTGTCCTTCAGCGCGAATGCGACACGAAGTTTTTTGAGGACGATATTGTTCGTGATGGGAACCTCGACCGGGGCGGCACCGCGGGACTCATCGCGCCCTCGCTTGAAGACGACCAAGCCATTGAGAAACGCGGCCATGACTTCGTGGCCGCACGGTTCGTATCCGTATTCGTCTTCGCGCTTCAAGAATGCGGTGATCTCCACCGGGCTGACTTCATAGTCGGCGAGCCCGAGGATTTCGATCAATTTGGTGTCATTGACGTGCAGGAGATAACGCAGGCTTCGGAGGACGTCATTGTTGCTCATGAGTAATACATTTGCCGGGAGTCAGGGACATCTAGCACGAAACCCCCTAAACGAGTCGGCCAAAAGTTTGCATGGGAAATCGCTCATGACGACTTTAGATGACCGCTTTGAGTTGACCCATTACATCCCTGCCTCGCGCGACATCGTATTCGAAGCCTGGGCTCATCCCAGCCAGGTGAATGCCTGGTTCGCGCCTCCGGATTGCACGATCTCTCATTACGAATCCGACGTCCGCGTGGGGGGGCGCTACCGCGTGGTCATGAAGTGCGGCGAGCAAAACTTCGTCACGTTCGGCACCTACCGCGAGGTGGTGCCCGAGGAGCGGCTCGTGTTCACTTGCAGCGAGGACGGCCCGGATCCCGACGAAACGGTCTTTACGGTCGAGTTCAGGGACCATGGAATGGGGACTGAAGTCATTCTGATCGAGGAAGGCCTGACGGATCCCGAGAAGGCCCGACTCCATCAAGAAGGTTGGACGAGTGCGCTAGAAAATCTCGCCCGCCGCTACCAAGCTCGCGCGGCTTGAGGCCGTCCCTGCGGGACGCACTCAATGGCTCAAAAGTGTGGCAAAATGCCACGTCACTCCCGACCTAGACTTCGCGCGCAAAGGTGTTTAATACCGAGCCATGCATCACTTCACCCAGGAAGGGATCTAAGGTCCAAGGCGAGCATGGCGACCTTTTGCGCCTATTTTGACGACGGCCAGTGCCGTTCTTGCGGCTGGATCGATCGCGAATACTCCGCCACGCTTGCAGAGAAAGAAGAGAGCGTAAGAAAACGGCTCGGACTCCCGGCTGCCTTCAAACTCGAGCCGACGGTGGGGTCATCGCCGACGGGATTTCGGGCGCGCGCGAAGATGGCGGTCACGGGGACCACGCAGCGACCCATCATCGGCCTTTTCGGCGAAACGAATCTCGACGAAGGCCGGGACCTTCTTGCCTGTCCGATTCATCATCCGCGGCTGAATGAGCTGGTAGCCGCGCTACCTGACTTCATCCTGCGGTTCAATCTCACGCCTTATCAAGTCGCCGAACGTCGGGGGGAGCTCAAGGGTCTGATCGCGTTTCACTCCGCGTCGACGGACGAGCTCTATTTGCGATTCGTCCTTCGATCTCAGGAATGCGTCTCTCGAATCCGTAAACTGTTGCCCGAGCTTCAAGCCAAGTTTCCGCGACTTCGCTGCGTTTCGGCGAATTTACAACCCGTGCCCCATGCGATTTTGGAAGGGGGCGAGGAGATCTTCATCACCGAGGCGCGCACGATCGCTCACCAGATCGGCGAGGTGCGCTTTAGATTGTCGCCGCAAGCGTTCGTCCAGACCCACCCGCGGATCGCGGATGCGCTCTACGCGACGGCGGCCAATTGGATCGGCGAGGCCGCGCCGGGGAAGGTCCTCGAACTGTTCAGCGGGCAGGGCGCCTTCACCTTGATGGCCGCTCAGCGGGCGGGTGAATTTCTCGGGATCGAAATTAATTCAGAGGCGGTCGCGGCCGCCAATGAAGCCGCGCTCGAGCAGGGGTTCGCGCACGTCCGCTTCAAGTGCCTCGATGCGGGAAATGCGGAAGCCGAGATGGCGGCGTTCGCCCCGGATCTTGTCTTGGTGAACCCCCCCCGTCGAGGACTGGGGAAAGGCGCCCCGTTGATTAAACGTCAACACCCTCGCCATTTGATTTATTCGAGTTGTGCCGTCGAATCACTCGCCGAGGATGTGGAGAAGTGGGCGGACGCTTATGAGATCCGCCGGGTTCAAGTTTTTGACATGTTTCCGCACACTAAACACTTTGAGACCCTGGTTTGGCTGGAGGCCATCGCCGCGGGGGGCCGTTCCTTTACGTGAGGTTTCCGCTTCAATCGTCTCAGTGATTCTTCGCAAGCTGCTTTCGTCGTCCTTGCTCCTGGCCTTGGGGCTCATGCTGGTCCGCTGTGCCTCGGGCCTTGATCCGAAAAACTTCGTGCCCGATTCCCGGCCGAACCCTCCGGTAGCGCCCGAAGCCAGTGGTTGGGGTCCGGTGGACCCGCGCCTACGCCTGCGTCCGGCGTTTCGTTCGGATTCCCGGATACGGGAAGAACTTCTGCAGCTACTCGCTTCCGATCCGGACTTGGACGTCTTCCAATATCGAGTGTCGGTCGCCGACGGGAGGGCGACCGTGACGACGGATTCCCCGCTCACGAATCTGTCCGATGCAGAGCAGGCTCGCCTAAGGACGCTCGCATCTCGAGTGACGCGAGATTACGAAATTGCCCCGGCTCAATCGCCGCCCCGAGACCCAGAATCCGAGGGTGAGGTCCCATCGGACGCCGGCCTGCGAAGAAAGATCATCGACCGGATGCTCGCCGATCCGAGCGTGCCGCTTCCGCTCGTCAGCGTCACGGTCCGCGGCCGGGTGGTGAGGCTCTCGGGCAGTGTCCCTTATCTCGAGTCCAAGCACCGTGCGGAGACCAGTGTCTCCGAAGTCCCAGGGGTCTCTCGGGTGGAAAACGAAATCCGCGTTCGCAAGTCGCTTCACTCGGATTCCACGTTGACGAGGAACATCTCAGCCGCTCTCACGCAGGACCCTTACTTTGATCCCTCCGCGGTTCGGATCAGCGTCAGGCGAGGGGTGGTCGAGCTGAAGGGATTGGTGGAAAACCTGGATGAGAAACGCAAAATTCTCAGCGTCGTTTCTAAAATTCGTGGCGTCACGGACGTTCACGATCGCCTCACGACTCTATGAATCCGAGAAGTCACCGCTCCGGGTTCATGCCGACTCAGCTTTCACCGTAAATAAGCTAATCAGCTTTCGCCGGAGACGATTCGAGAAAGAATCCGCTTCGCGTAATCCTTGTTCCACTTCGCCACGCCTTCGCGGGCGACCACTTCGAGTTCGGCGGTGTCATCGCCCATCGATTTGATCACGACGTTAATTTCGGTTTTTCCGGACTGGCCGCTCAGTTCCTGTTCAGCCCCGGATTTTTTCGAGGTGGATTCGGTGGTGCGGATTCCGAGATCGCGAAAGGCCGCTTCGGTCTTTCGACGAACTTCCTGCGGATCCCCTTTGATTTGACCTTTGGCGCCTCGCTCCGTGTAAGCGATCGCGCCCGCCCCTCCGGCCCCCGCGCCGACGACCGCCGCCGCGCAAGCGCCTAAGCCGGTTGCGGCTAACGCAGCCGACATCACGAGCGGAATCCAGTAACCGAATTTTTGATGCGTCATGAGAGTCTCCAGTCTTCCGACAAATGTTCGAAAAAATACTATCACTAAACGTGCCGTAGTCGTTCTGTTTACCCTCGCGCCCCGCGACGTGGACTGCGAATTGCAATTATTACAGGTGGAGGAGGACTGCATTATGGAAAATATACAACGAATCAATCGATCGAGACTTCCTGGGCTTGCCGATGGAATGCCCGTCCAATGCCGCGATGGTGAAAAGTTGGGAAAAATTACGGACCTGGGCGACGACTATTTCGTAGTCCAAAAAGGGTTCTTTTTTCCCCGCGATTTCACCCTGCGGTATGATGACATTCAGGACATCCAAGACGAGAAGGTCATTCTCGATCTGGACCGTGCGGACGTGAAGGACTGGAAAGACGAAGAGTTCACCGGCTGGTCTCAAGTCGATGAGATGAACGCCGGACGAATGACGGCCGCTCCGCACCCGGACTTCGAGGAACGCTTCAACCAGAGAAATGCCGCGACTTCCACGGATGAGACGAAGGTACCGCTCAGGGAAGAAGAGCTCGAGACTCACAAGAACCTTCGACAAACCGGAACCGTGACACTTCGTAAGATCGTCCATACGGAGCTGAGGCATTTCACGATTCCCGTCATGAAGGAGGAGGTACGGATCGAGCGAGCCCCGGTTTCCGGCGGTGAAAGCGCCGGTATGGAAGCGAGTGCGGCCGGTTTCGAGGAATCTGGAGAGCCCACGATCAGAGTCCCGATCATGGAGGAAGAAGTGACGATTTCCAAGCGACCGGTCGTCAAGGAAGAGGTCCGCGTGATCAAGGAACGTCACACGGAAGAGCGCGACGTCTCCGAGGAAATCAAGAAAGAGGACATCGATATTCAAGAAGAAGGAAAAGTACCTAAGAGGAAAGCGGGTTGAGCGGAAAGCGGGTTGAGAGAGAAGCGAGTTGAGTGATCTAGCGGGCGCCAGACCCTCCAGTCTGGCGCTTGCTTTTGAGCGGAGCGAGCTTCAAGCGCCGCGAGGAGAAGCCAGTGCCGCGGTGCTCCTTGCCGGACCGCTGCCCCGGGCGTAGGCGCTCACTTATGGACAAAGATCTCTCCTCGAAAAGCAAAGCGGAATTGATCACCGAGGTGGCACGCCTTCGCGCGGGGATCCGTAATCATCGCGACAGCACCGGGCAAGACCTCTACTGGTATCATCCGGACCTTTGGGCGCTGCTCCCCGAGGGAATCGAGCCTCGCATACAGGTCCCGGATTGGGCCCCGTTCATGGACGAAGAAGCTTCGGAGCCCAAGATTTGATTAGAGAGTAATTTCGACTTGATGGGATTTCCCATCGTTCACAATCGGAATGTCCGGCCCGCCCAGAAGTACACCGTCAAGTTTCGTGGACGGAGTGGCGTTTCTCGTCACGCGGATCTGATACTTCGTGGTCTCTCGGCGATAACTCAGCTCAAAACCCGGCCAAGAACTCGGTATTTTTGGATTGATCCGAAGCCGGTCGCCCCGAAGTTCAAAACCTAGAATCGTCTCGACCGCCGCCCGGTACATCCAGCTCGCCGAGCCCGTGTACCAGGTCCAGCCCCCGCGCCCGACGTGCGGCGCATGCCCATAAACGTCGGCCGCGATCACGTAAGGCTCCACTTTGTACCGTTGAAGGTCCGCCCGGTTGAGGGTGTGATGAATGGGATTTAAAAGTGAAAAGAGTTCGGCCGCGCGATCGCCGTCTCCGAGTTTCGCGAAAGCCATGAGCGTCCAGATGGCGGCATGCGTGTACTGACCGCCATTCTCGCGCACGCCCGGCAAATAGCCTTTGATGTAACCGGGGTCGAGCGCGCCGTCCTGGTCAAACGGCGGAACGAACAGTTTGATCAGTTGATCTCCTCGATGCACGAGCTGCTCACTGACGGCGCTCATCGCTTGCACGGCGCGTTTTGGATCGCCGGCTCCCGATAGCACGGCCCAGGACTGCGCGATCGAATCGATGCGGCACTCCTGGTTGGCGGCGGAACCGAGCGGTGTGCCGTCGTCGAAATACGCGCGCCGATACCAGTCGCCGTCCCAGGCATTTTCTTCGAGCGCCTGGACAAGGGCGGGCAAATGCGCGCGGTACTTGGCCACCCTTTCGGGAAGAAGGCCTCCGCAGTGAGGGAGAAAGCGGCTGATCGTATCGTGGAGAAACCAGCCCATCCAAACGCTTTCGCCGCGTCCTTGATTGCCGACGCGGTTCATTCCGTCGTTCCAATCTCCGGATCCCATGAGCGGCAGTCCATGGACGCCGGTCTTGAGGCTTCGGTCGAGCGTGCGCGCGCAATGCTCGAGAAGCGTGCCGGTTTCGGATGAGACTTCGGGCTGGCGGTAAGCGTCGTCGTGGCCAGGTTCGAGCTGCGGTGCTTCGATGAAGGGCACGACCTCGCTTAAAATCGAAAGATCTCCCGTGACCGTCACGTAAAAACTCGTCACGAACGGCAGCCAAACCAGGTCATCGGAAAACCGCGTGCGCACGCCACGGCCGGTGGGCGGGTGCCACCAATGCTGGACGTCGCCTTCGGGGAATTGCCGCGCGGAGGCTGTCAAAATCTGTTTCCGCGCGATCTGCGGTTCCGAGTAAATCAAAGCCATGACGTCCTGAAGCTGATCGCGAAAGCCAAAGGCGCCACCGGACTGGTAAAACGCCGATCGCGCCCATACTCGACAGGCCTGCGTTTGGTAAAGCAACCAACGATTCACGAGCGTATTCATGGCCTCATCCGGTGTCTTGATCTCGATGGTCGACAGCGTTTGATCCCAGTAAGCGATCACCTCGCCGAGGGCCAAGCGCGCGGCGTGGGGAGATTCGAAACGGCGCGCGGTCTGAATCGCTTCAGCCGCCGTCGCGCATTGACCCAGCAGGATGACGACGACGCGCTCTTCGCCGGGTTCGAGGGTAATTCGCGCCTGAATCGCCGTGCAAGGATCCATACCGCCGCCGACGGAGCCCGACAGGCCGACTCGTTCCATCGCGGCCGGCCGCGATGGGGCGCCGTTGCGGCCCAAAAACTCTCCGCGATCGCCGGCGATCGTCCGTGCGTTTTCGCTCATGTGGGCGAACGCCACGCGCGGCGCGAACTCGGCGTTGAATCGATTCCAGGCCAGGACGACGCCGCTTGCCGAATCGAGCGAAGTGATCACGTGCGGCGCGGAGAAGGGGCGCTGGCTCCCGAGCACCCATTCGGCATAGCTCGTGACGGAGAGGACGCGACGTCCGCGGCCGGGATTGGTGAGACGGAGATAAGCGATCTTCACTTCCCCGTCGAGCGGCACAAACAGCGTGAGCGACTGCGAGATGCCGTGGCTTTCGTGATTGAACTCCGTGAAGCCCTGTCCGTGCTTGATGACGTAGGTTTCCGGGCCGCGTATCGGTAACGGCGTGGGGCTCCAGTACTCGCCCGTCTCTTCGTCGCGGATATAAATGGCTTCGCCGGGCGGATCCGCGACCGGGTCATTTGACCAGGGAGTCAAGCGATTCTCGCGCGAGTTGACGGACCACGTGTAACCCGAGCCCGATTCCGAAATGATGAAGCCAAAATCCAAAGCGTTGGCGATGACGTTGATCCACGGCGCGGGGGTCCACTGGGCGTCCTTCAAAACAATCACGTATTGTCGGCCCCCGTCGGCGAAGCCGCCGAGGCCATTGAAGAACGTGAGTTTCGGAATCTGCGGCGCCTGGACCCAAGCCGGCGGATTGGAGGTCAGAGCGGGCGCCAAAGTCTCGGGAAGATCCGTCGCGGGAGGTGAGCGCTGAATCTGCTCTTCGAGGGAGCCCTTTTCGGAATTCAGAACCACGCGCGCGACCGACTTGAGAAGGATCACGTCCTCGTTCGGGAGCAAATCCGCGCGTCGCAAAAAGATCCCGCCCGGCCGGTCGAGAAGAACCTGCGAGCCGCTCATGCGGATCTGCCGCGTGAGCTCGTCTTGAAGCGTTTGCAAATAGCTGTGCGCTCGCTCGTTCAAGATCACGAGGTCAAAGGCCAGTCCCTTGAGTCGGAGATACTCGTGGGCATGCAGCAGCTCGCGGACCATGGCCATGTCCTTTTCGTCGCTGATGCGCGAAAGCACGATCGGAATATCGCCGCTGATTCCAAATGCCCAAAGGCGGGACTGAGTCTGCGTATTGAGCGTCAACACATGCGAGCGCGGACGCAGCGAAGGATCGGAGTAAAGAATGCGGCCCGCGAGTCGCTGATAAAGGTTCGCCTTGCTGATCGGTAGATTGAGATGCCTGAGCTGAACGTGCGCTTTGATCCAGCCCACTTCGGCCTCGCGCGCGAAGATCTGGACGTCGTGATATTTGGCGGCAAGGGCCAGCGCGTCCTCGCGTGAAGCGGCGACGCCTGTGGAGAACGTCAAATGGGCGGTTTCGCCTGGACCGACAATCACGCCTTGTCGAAGCGAAAATATTGGATCCAACACGGGACCGGTCGTTTTTGAAAGTGCATGATCCTCGCCGACGACTTGCGGATTCTGCGGCGTGCGGCCTCGGCCGAGGAACCGCGAGCGATCGGTTTCGTACTGGACCGGGCCCGCCGTGCGGCCCTCGGTCACGACGACGTGAAAGCCGTGCACCTGCGCTTCGCCTTGGGAGCGGCGCCTTCGGGTGGCCAGGAGCGCGCTTGGGCGCTCCAGATATTCGGTTTCCACGAAGAGATTGCTGAACGCCGGATGGGCCGCGTCATCGGCGGGCCGAGCAAACACGCATTCCATGAAGCTCGTGACTTCAAGTTCCTGCGCCTGGCGGGAAGAGTTCGTCAACGTTACTCGCCGGAGCTCGACGTTATCCTCGGTGCTCACGATGACTTCCGTATGGGTCGTGATCGATCCGTCCCGGCGCAGCAGCTCGGCCCGGTCCTCGTTGAAAGTCGCTTCGTAATGATCGGCGGCCACGCCAAGCGGCTGGTGGCCGACGGACCAGATCGCGCCGGACGTTCGGTTTCGAACGTAATAAAACTGTCCCCAATGATCGCGCGTCGAATCTTCGCGCCAGCGGGTGACCGCCAGCGGCCCACAGCGGGAGTATCCCGAGCCCGCTGCCGTGATCATCACCGTGTAGGTGCCGTTCGAAAGGAGCTGGGTGCGGGAAGGGACGTTGACTTTCGTGTACTGGCGCGGACGCGCGACGCTCCAGCTGCCGAAGAATCCTTCGCTTCGGACTTCCTCGGCGCGTGGTTTGGCGATCGTCACTTCGCGCGGGATCTTTTCCTGCAGCAAGCGGTGAGTGGCTTGGATCAAGGGATCCGCATGAAATCGACTCTGCATGATGTTGTTCATCAACAGATTGCCGATCGAAACCAAACTCATGCCTTGGTGATGCGCCATGAAGGAACGCAGGATCACGAACTTCTGATTTTTCGGGACGCGCTCGGGCGTGTAGTCGAGCGATTCATAAAAACCGAAGGACGCGAAGACGTTCTGTTCTTCCAAACGCTTGAGATTCAGGTGGGCCAACCGCGGCACGAGTTGCGCGGCGAGGAACGTGGAGTAAGGCGACGTGACGACGTCGTCACTGAGGCCGCGTTTGAGGCCGAGGCCGGGCACGCCGAAGGGTGCGTACTGATAATTGAGCTGCAAATCGCGCGCATTATAGCCGGATTCGGAAACGCCCCAGGGGATCCGGTGCTGCCGGCCGTATTCAATCTGCCGATGAATCACGCCAGAATAGGTGCGGTCCAAAAGCGTGTTGCGGTAATTCCGCATGACCAAAAGCGGCATGAGATATTCGAACATGGTTGCGGTCCAAGAGATGAGCGCCTGACCGCCGAGGGTCGGCGTGAGTTTCCGCCCGAGTCGGAACCAATGTTCCTGCGGCACGTCGCCTTTCGCGATCGCGACGAAACTCGCCAGCCGCGATTCGGATGCGAGCAGATCGTAATAGGAAGTGTCCCGGCGCATGTCGGTGGCATTGAAGCCGATGACGAAGAGTTTTCGAAGCGGATCGAAGAGAAACGCGAAGTCCATGTTGAGCGCGAAGGAGTCGCAGCGGTCCATGAGCGACTGCAGCCGCAGCGCGAGCGACGGGCCCTGCCCGCCCCGGGTCAAGAGTTCGTGATCCCTTTGAAACTCATAAGCCTGTCTTTGCGCGGCGACGAGCCAGACGCGCGTTCGATCAAACAGTCCGCGAAGATTCTCGACCGCGAGCGCGTTGAGGTGGTCTTCGAAATCCCCGAGTCCGGCCCGCACGGCCTCAAGATAGGCGCTCCAGTCGGCTTCGTCCGAAAGCCTGAAAATCAGCTCGAGGCTCGTTTCCAGATGATGCAAGGTCGTGGCCCCAGACGACAGCGGCACGCTTTTTACCTCGGCGAGCTCGGACTGAAGCTCATGGAGCGTGTCTTCCAAGCCGGTCTGTTCCCGGTTGCGCGAGGCGAGGTCCTGAAGCGGGCGTTTTTGATATTCGAGGCAGGCTTGTTTTAGCGTCAGGAGGTGGGCGGCGAGATTTCCGCTATCGACGGTCGAAATGTACTGCGGCTTGAGCGGTTCGAGGGTGAGGGTGTCGTACCAGTTGAAAAAGTGACCCTTCATTCGCTTCAACCTCGATAGCGTCTCGAAAGTTTTTTCCAACCGGTCGACGAGTTCAAAACGCCCGACGTAGCCGAAGTCATGCGCCGACGCGGTCGCCAGGAGCTGAAGCCCGATATTGGTCGGTGAAGTGCGATGCGCGACGACCGGAACGGGATCCTCCTGGAAGTTATCGGGCGCCAGCCAGTGGTCCTCCGAGCCGACGAAAGTTTCAAAGTAGTGCCAGGTCCGGCGGGCGTAGCGGCGGTAGTCGCGTACTTCGCCGTCCCCCAGCGCGGATTCGTCCGGGCGTCGCGCCTCGTGCGCGAGCCAGCGCTCAAGCCAGGGGTTGGCGCCCCACGCGATCAAAAAAGGAGTGGCTACCCAGAGTGCTTCGGGGCGCACGGCGATCAGGATTGCGAAGATCGCCACCGCGATGACCGGACCCGCGCCGATGGCGGCCCATCGGGAAGCCGCCTGCCCGCGAAGCTGCTCGACCTGCGAAAAGCTGACCCACTCCAGGAGATCGCGACGGGAGATCGTCAGGCGGTAAAACGTACGGACGATCGCGTCGATCTGGTTCCAGGCTTGTCGCGCGAGGAAGGCGCCGGTTAACGCGCTCTGCTCGAGTTGTGTATAAACTTGAGTGCCGACCTCTCTGAAATACCCGATCCAGGGCATGCCGCGACGGCGAAACAAAAGGCTCCGCGAAACCGGCCCGTAGAGCGGGAACGACAGGATGACGATCACCGGAAGCGTCCAGAAAAATGGCGAGCCGGGGAGTCGCGACCAGGCCACAACCAACCAGACCATCATCGCGGGCGGAACAACGCTCCGCCGGAGATTATCAAAAACTTTCCAGCGAGAGATCAGCGATAGGGGATTGATGGCCCGCCGCTCTCGGGCCGTGGGCGCATGCGGTAGGGTCCACTGCGCGATCTGCCAGTCGCCGCGGGTCCAGCGGTGCTGACGTTTGGAGTAAGCGCTGTAAGTCGAAGGAAAATCGTCATACAGCTCGACATCCGTCACCAGTGCCGAGCGGGCGAACGACCCTTCGAACAGATCGTGACTCAAAAGCCGGTTCTCCGGCACGCGCTCGGTGAGCGCCGCTTCAAAGGCATCGACCACGTAGAGACCCTTGCCGGTGAAGCTGCCCTCTTCGAACAAGTCCTGATAAATATCCGAAACCGCCGTTGTATAGGGATCCAACCCAATCGTGCCTGAAAAAATTTGAGCAAAGCGCGACTGTCGGTTGCTCGCGAGCTCGACGCTGATGCGGGGCTGGAGAATTCCGTAACCTTCGGTCACTCGCCCGGCGATTCGATCCAGGCGCGGCTGATTCAGAGGATGCAGGATGGTCGCAACGAGTTCGAACGCCGCGTCGCGCGGCAGCCGCGTGTCGGAGTCCAGGGTGATGACGTACTTGATCTCCGCAAGCAGCGCGGGATCCGCGGTGGCTCGCTCAAAACTCGTGTCTTTCGCGCCGCGGAGCAGGCGATTGAACTCATGGATTTTGCCGCGTTTCCGTTCCCATCCGAGATATTTGCCTTCGGAGGCGTTCCACAGCCGTTTCCGGTGGAAGAGATGAAACCGTTTCTCCGCCCCGCCCATGTAGCGCTCGTTGAGTTCGTCGATGCCGCGGCTCGCGAGATCCAGCAGCGATTGATCGTGCGGCATCCGTTCGGAGGCGGCGTCGGGATAATCTGAAAGGAGCGCGAAGTAGAGATTCGGATCTTGATTGCCGAGGAAGTGAACGTGGAGCGATTCCAAAAGATCCAGCACCACGGACTCTCGGATGAGCAGAGTCGGGATCACGACTATCGTTTTGGCGTCGCCCGGCAGGCCGTGCTCGGTTTCCATTCGAGGCAAGGGCTTGGGCTTGAAGAAAAGCGGCACGTAGTGATTGAGAAATCCGACCGCGAGTTCGCTCGCGAGTATGAGTCCGGGAACGGCCAGCGCGGCGGTGACGATTGCGCCCACGCCATGACGGAGCAGCGAGAGCATCACGGGGATCGAGATGAGGAGGGTGAGTACGCCCAAGGTGCCCAGGTAAACGAAAGTCGGAAAACGCAAACATGCGCGCATCGCCCGCTCGCGTAGCTTCGGGCGGTAGTGACAACTCATCTCCAGACGCCGAAGATCCGGGCCGATCAAAAAGCGCCCGATGTGCGTTTGATCCTCCGAGGCCAACCGCACGGCGGTCTGGGCGACGACCAGCTCGTTTCGGGTCTCGGTTTTTTTTGATCCACGGGCGATGCGTTCGATGGCGTGCCGATAGCGATCGCGGGTCGCGAAATCCATCCGGGCGTAAACTCCGACCGGGTCATGGGCGAGCAGCGGGTCGACCAGACTCACGCTTTCGAAAAAGTCGCGCCAGTCGAGCGTCGAAAGCAGCCGCATGCTCGTGATGATGTTGAGTACCGTGACCTGCGTCGTTGCCTGCTCGTTATGTTCCAGCTGGATCACTTGAAGCGCATGCGTTTGATGGTGGGCCAGGAGCTGCGCCTCCAGCCATTCAAACGCGGGTTCCACGTTGGGGTCTTGATCGCGAAGCCGCTGGATCAGCTGCACGACGAACGCCCGCTTGAAGCTCTCCGGCCGAGCCAACTCACTTGAGAGCATCTCGACCAGCTCCGCGTCCGTCGCGTCGGCCAAAGCGGCATGAGCAAGAAGCCGGTCCGCGAGGTGGTTGCCCTCCTCGCGTTCCTGACGCGAGCGAACGATATCTTCGGTCAGGGGCTTCAGGTGCTCGACTAGTGCGATGCGGAGCGTGATCGGGATGGCCCAGAGTTCTCCGATCGTGAGCGGAGCGACCTCTTGGAAGGCCTGAATGAATCGTCGCAGCGTCTCGACATCGAGGCGGCTATCGGTATGCCCGATGATCGCCAGCACGATCGCGTAAAGGCGCGGATACCCTTCGAGGCTGCCGCCCGCGAGCTTTGGAAGCTCGCGGTAATAGTTAGCCGGAAGCGCCTTCCGGATTTCGCGTATCTGATCCTCAACAATATGGAAGTTGTCGACGAACCACTCGGCGGCGGGCGAGATGGCCTGCTTGTCGCGGACGGCCTCGCTCAGGGAGAGGTAAGCTTTGAAAAGATGACGCGAGCTCGCCTTGAGTTCCGGGACCAAGGTGCGGCCGCGTCGCCGGCCGGAATGGATCTTTAGTTCTTCCGCCAATCGGCGAGCGTGGTCGAGAAAGTCCGTGGAGGGAGGGTGAGTCGCGGAAGGGCTTTTCAATTCACGAGGTCTAACACAGTTCTCAAGTCGATACGGATCATTTCAATGCAGATTTGACGACGACTTGCGGGTGCTCCGTGCCTTGCAACCTTGAACTGAAAGGCGCATGCCTACGCTTCCGGAACAATGACATAATGAGCCTAAAACAAGCGAATTTGAATGACCATGCCCCCTCCTCTCCAAGGGGGTTTCCGGTGGTCGGCGTCGGCGCATCGGCCGGAGGACTGGAGACCTTCAAGCAATTTCTTTCGTCGCTTTCCGCCGAGACCGGCATGGCGTTCATCTTCATTCAGCACCTTGACCCGAAACATGAAAGCCTGTCGGGCGATATTCTCTCTCGGTCCACCGCGATGCCCGTCGTGGAAATCAAGGACGGCATGCTGGTGCGGTCCAATCATGTCTATGTCATCACTCCGAACGTCAGCCTGCAAGTATCCGGAGGCGCGTTTCGCCTGCAGCCGCGTTCCGATGTTCGCGGAGTGCAAACCGTCATCGACACTTTTTTCAATTCGCTCGCAAAAGAATACCGGGAGTTGGCGGTGGGCGTGGTGTTGTCCGGAAGCGGATCCGACGGTACGGCCGGGCTCCTGGCAATCCAGGCGGAAGGGGGGTTCACGTTCTCGCAGACTCCGGCTACCGCGAAGTATGAAGGCATGCCTCAAAGCGCCGTCGCATCGGGCGGCGTGGATCTCACGCTTACGTCGGGCGCGATCGCCGAAGAATTGACGAGAATCGCTCGTCATCGGTTCACGTTTCCCGACAAGCCGAAAACGAGCTTGCAGGAAATCTTTCGACTTCTTCGCCAGGTCTGCCATGTCGATTTCACGGAGTATAAAGCCCACACCATTCAAAGGCGCCTCGAACGTCGGATGGCCTTGCACGGGATGGGCGACCTTCGGGCGTATGTTCAGTTTCTTTCAAAAAATCCGGACCAGGTCCAAGCGCTGTACGCGGATTTTCTGATTCACGTCACGGGTTTCTTTCGTGATCCCGACGCCTTCGATGCGCTCGCACGCGTGGCCTTGCCCAAGCTCCTGGCGGATCGGCCGCCCGGGCAGGCGTTTCGGATTTGGGTTCCGGGGTGTTCCACCGGCGAAGAAGCCTACTCCATCGCCCTATTGCTCATGGAAACCCTGGGCGAGCGAGTGGCGGAGATTCCGATTCAGATCTTCGCTTCGGATATCAGCGAACAAGCGATCCATCAGGCGCGACTGGGCGTCTATCCGGACACCATCAGCCGAGACGTCTCCCCCGAGCGCTTGGCGCGGTTCTTCACCAAGGCCGACTCCGGGCATTACAAAGTAACCCGGGAGCTTCGAGACGTCTGTCTGTTTTCCCGGCACGATGTCACGGCGGATCCGCCATTTTCCAAATTGGATCTCATCTCGTGCCGAAACCTCCTGATCTACTTCACCGCGAGTTTGCAAAAACAGGTGATTCCGAATTTTCATTATGCGCTCGTACCGGGCGGGCTCCTCTGGCTGGGCCGCTCCGAAACGATCGGAGGATTTTCCAATCTCTTCGCCTTGGACGACAAACCGAATAAAGTCTACGTGCGCCGGAATGCGCCGCTCCAAACCAAGCAACAATTTCCGGTCAGCACCTACGCCTCGGGGCGAGTCGCTCAAAAGTCCCACCGGCCCTCGGTACCGGCGGCGCCGGGTCTTCAAACTCTCGTCGATCAGACCCTCGAGTCCGCCTACCCGGGAGTGTTGATCGACGAAGATCTGCAAATCCTGCATTTCCGGGGACGCACCGTTCCGTTTCTAGAGCCGGCTGCGGGGATCGCCGGATTTCAACTTCTCAAGATGGCCCGCGAGGAATTCATCCCGGATTTGAAGATGTTGATCCATGCGGCTCAGACGCAGAATGCGCCCGTGAAGAAAGAGGGGTTGAGTTTTAGAGAGGGTCGACGCGTCGTGACCTTCACGTTGAAAGTGCTTCCGGTGAAGAAGGCGGCCGCCGCCGAAGGGCGGCTATTTTTCGTCCTTTTCGAAAGCACCGTTCCCGCCGCTCGAGGGGAGGCGCAGGCGTACGCCACGAGTCAGGACCTCCATCGATCGCTGATCGAAAAGTTCGAGGCGACGCAGTCCGACCTCACCACCGTAAACGCGGAACTGCAGTCCACCAACGAGGAGTTCCAGAGCAGTAACGAGGAACTCGAGACCGTCAAAGAAGAACTTCAGAGCAGTAACGAAGAGCTGACCACGGTCAATGACGAGCTGAAATGTCGGAGCGTCGACCAGGTCAACCTCAACAATGACTTGATCAATCTTTTGGGCAGCGTCGAGATTCCCATCCTCATGTTGGGGAGTGACCATCGAATTCGTCGGTTCACGCCGCTCGCGGGAAAAGCTTTGAATCTGATCGCGGCGGACGTGGGTCGTCCCATCAGCGATCTCCACCTCAACTTCACTTCGCCGGGAATTGATCTGAGTCTGGACACCTTGGTCACCGAGGTGCAAGCCACGAAGGCCGTCAAGGAAATAGAAGTGCAGGACCGGGAAGGGCGCTGGTTTCGACTTCAGATCCGGCCTTACAAGACAGGGGATGACCGGATCGACGGTGTGGTTCTCGCGCTCGTGGACATTGACGGCCTCAAGCAGAGCTTGAAGGTGGTCAAACAGGCGCGAGTCGAGACAGAGAAGGCGAATCACGGGAAGGATTTATTCCTGGCGACGCTCTCTCACGAACTTCGCACGCCGCTGACTTCCATACTGGGCTGGGCGCAGATGTTGCGGCGGAGCCCCGCCGACTCGGAGAAATTAAAAAAGGGCATCGTGATTATCGAAGAAAGCGCGAAGACGCAGGCGCAGCTCATCGACGACCTGCTCGATGTCTCCCGCATCGTCGCTGGAAAACTGGCGCTGGAGTTCCAGGAAGTCAATCCCGGTACGGTCGTCCGAACGGCCATCGAATCGGTTCGCTCGCTGGCCGAGAGCCGAGGGATTACGGTGGAGACCACCGCGGACCCCGCTCTCGGAACGGTCATGGCCGATCCCGTGCGGCTGCAGCAGATCATCTGGAATCTGGTGACCAACGCCGTAAAGTTTTCTCTGCCTGGAGCCCGCGTTCAAGTGAAGCTTTGGCCCACCGGTGATCGAGTTCTCATTCAAGTGAAGGACTCCGGCAAGGGGGTCGGGCCGGAATTCCTTCCTTATATTTTCGATCGATTCAGCCAAGCGGACGGTTCCAGTGCCCGGATCCACGGGGGGTTGGGCCTGGGTCTTGCGATTGTGAGGAACCTCGTGGAACTGCACGGCGGATCCGTTCACGCGGAGAGCGACGGCGAAATGCAAGGGGCGACCTTCACGGTTTCCCTTCCGATCAAGTCAAGCCAGCCGATGCCCGAGCCCTCCGCGTGTTTGGCGCCTGAGAAGATGAACGAAATCCGGCTCGATGGAATTCGCGTCTTGATCGTCGACGACGAGCGCAATACCCGCGAAGCGTTCACCGAAATCCTCAGTTCGTACGGCGCGCAAACGTGCGCGGCCGCATCCTCGAGCGAAGCGATCCGGTGTTTGCAGAAGTTCAAACCAGACATCATGATGAGCGATATCGCGATGCCCGAGGAGGATGGCTACCACCTGATTCAGAGGGTACGGGAGCTTCCGCCGGGTGAGGGGCGAGACATTCCGTTGGTGGCGGTCACGGCCTATGCGGGAGCCGACGATGTCAAACGCGTGCTTTCCAGCGGTTTTCAAGCCCACCTGGCCAAGCCTTTGGATAGCCGTCGCCTCGCCGAAGTCATCTCGAGGTTGGTCAGGATGGAGGTGCCGCGTGCTTCATAAATCTCGTAAACTCGTCCCCTTTCCCACCATCCTCATCGCCGACGACATTGAGGCCAACCGGTACGTCTTACGGCGGATCCTCGAAGGCGCGAATTGTCTTGTGGAGGAGGCCGACACGCGCGCGGAGGCCGAGCGAGTCATCTTTGAACGCAATCCCGAGGTTCCGTTCTCGCTCTTGATCTTGGACGTGCAATACCCCGACGGGAACGGTTACGACCTCTGCGAATCGCTGAAAGCGGACTCGCGAACGGCGCACATCCCGATCCTCCTCATGTCGGCGGTCTTCACCGAAAACATGGACCATGTGCAAGGCCTGAAGTGCGGGGCGGACAGTTACCTCGTCCAACCCGTCGACCCGGGAGTCCTGATCGCTACAGTGCGGGCAATGCTCAGGATCGGGAAATCTTAGGTCGAGCGCGAACGAATTCTGAAGCTGGAACGAGTGGCCCGCCACGAAGCGGAACTTCTCGCCGCCGACTTAAAGACCGCATTGGCGGCGCGGGAATCGTTTCTTTCGATCGCCTCCAAAGAACTTAAGGCGCCGCTCACGGCGCTTAAACTTCTCTGCCGGGCGGAGGAGCGGGATCCGAGTCTGCTCCGGCATGTGGAGCATTTGAATCGAATCGTCGAGGACATGCTCGACGTTTCTCGAATGGGTTCGGGCAAGCTCGATTTGAACATCGAAATGATTGACCTCCGCATGCTCGTGCAGGAAGTTCTGGAGCGTCAAGCCTATGGGGGCGAACCGGCGCGAAGTCGAATCGCGTTCGTGGCCTCCGGCCCCGTGATCGGACTTTGGGATCGCCACCGGATTCAACAGACCGTCGTCAATTTGATTTCCAATGCCTCGAAATATGGCGGCGGCATGCCCGTCACCATCACCGTCGAGGAGCGCGCGGAGAACGCGATTCTCATGGTGAAGGACCAAGGCTTGGGACTGGCGCCGGATCAAACGGAGCGAATCTTCGAACGCTTCGAACGAGTGCCCTCGGCTAGTAAAACCCCGGGCCTCGGCCTCGGTCTCTTCATTGTCCGCAACATCGTGTCGCAACACCAGGGAACGGTTCGAGTCGAAAGCGAACTGGGAAAAGGTTCCACCTTCATCGTCAAATTACCCCTCGCCGCGCTGGAGAGCCAGCAGGCGATCTAACCACTGTAAATTAGGAGATTCATTCATGACTAGCTTCAAGAAGAGCCGCATTCCCGAAATCGTCAACAAATACCAAACCGAACTTCTCGCCGATTGGATCAAAGAACAGTCGGCTGCAAATACTTTGCGGCAAGATCTTCTGAAGGCGTCCGAACTTCAAGAACAGTCCGAGCGGTTCATCCGCCTTTTTAGCACCGCGCTGCAAAGCGGTAAACTCGAGAGTATCTCCGGCCCTGAGTGGAGCAGCATGCGAAGCTTCTTGGACGGGGTGTCGAGGACGCGCGCCGTCCAAGGATTTTCTCCCGCCGAGACCGCGACCTTCGTGTTTTCGATCAAGCAGCCGCTCTTCGGAAAAATTCACCAGGAAAACTCCGACGACGCCACGACGCTCGCCGAAGAGCTTTGGACGGCGTCCTTCCTTCTGGACAAGTTGGGTCTCCATACGACCACGGCCTTCCAAAAAACTCGGGAAGACATGATCGTGCGACAGCAGGAGGAAATGCTGGAACTTTCCACGCCCGTGATCAAACTTTGGGACGGCATTCTCGCGTTACCGATGATCGGAACGCTGGACAGCGCGCGGACTCAAGTCGTGATGGAAACCCTTCTGCAGAGAATCGTCGAAACGGGTTCGGAAGTCGCCATCATCGACATCACCGGGGTGCCCACAATTTTAAAAAACTCACTCGCGTCTTCCCATCATCCAATTCTAGAGTGCACGAACGCGAAGGACGGGATTCAAAGGGCGCGTTCGGATCAGCCGAAGATCATTTTTCTCGATCTCTCCATGCCTGGCATGAACGGGTTCGAAGCCCTCAAGGCACTCAAAGCCGATCCGGCGACCCGCGCGATCCCGGTCGTCATCAATACCTCCAGGGTCCTCACCGAGAAGGAGCGGAGGGAGCTCGATCAAAATGCGCTGGCGGTGATTTCCAAGGAGATGCGGGGAACGGGAGAACAGGTAGTCGCCCAACTTTGTTCGTTGTTGCAGAAAGCGGGCTTAGGTTAGGGTGGGGACTGAAGGCGAGGCTTCCATGTCTGATCCCATCGAAACTCCAAAGGCCGCACCCGCACCCGAAACTAAAACGTCGGAATTCGCGAAAACCGCGACCGCGGCGAAGCTGAGCGGTACCTACAATGAGACAGCGGGATTCTTCAAAAAGTTCTTCGGCGAGCTGACAGATGACACTGAGCTTAAAAAGGCCGGTCGTAATCAGCAGCTTCTCGGTAAAGTTCATTATTTGGTCGGGACCCTTCGCGAAGGCCGCGAGCTGGGGCTGAAGAAGCTCAATGACACCCGTCGCGAGAGTGAGGTCATCTGCCGCAAGCATGGCGGCAAACTTTTGGATCTCGCGTCCGAATTCGTGGACGACCTCAAGAAGGTCCTGTTTAAATAATCCGCTTCGTCACGAGCCGCCGACCGAAAGCGAAGGCGGCAAAATCAGCTCGGACCGCTGCGAACGCGTCACACCCACGGGTGAAACGACCGGACCGATCGAAACCGATTGAGCGGCCAACTGACAAGGCGCTTCGGGATAACGGATGGCTACGCGGTTAGCCGAGTCTTCATCTTTTCCAAGTTGCGAAAGCCAAATCAGGCCTAGTCCGGCGCCCGTGGCGACGGCACTTTTTCCGATGACCTTGAATGCCGGGCCGGTCGCGCCGACGTTCGGAGAAAGCAAGACGCCCATGGCGCCGATGACCATACCGAGCGTTCCGCCGATACCCAGTGTCAGGCCGGCGACTTCGGTGCCCTTTCGCAGAATCCGCAAAGGAGCCCCTTCTCGCCTGGACGCGCGATTAGACGCGCAACTTTCACCCAGCGGGCTGGCCCAAGACAAATTTGGAATGCAGGCGATCAACAGAATCCACGTCAGCTTATTTTTCACGGCAAAATCCTCGGACCTTGAATTGCAAGGCGAAGACCATGACAGAACTTCGAAGTTACTAGGTATATTGCGCACGCTCGACCGTGTGTACGTCTAGTGACACGACAGTCGTCTACACCAGCCACCAGATTAGCCGCGCCGAGCCTTGCGCGCGGCTAGCGTATTCTTCACGAACTGTTTTCCCCGACGTGAACCCGCAAGTTTCTTACGGTTCGTTGCTCGTTTCTGGGCAGGCGATAGCTCAGCCCAAGCCGTTTGCGGAAGATACCGCGTTGTTTTATTTCCGCGGCGCGCGGGGCGCCCGTCTGATGTGGTCCATTTCTCTCGGGTCCATTTGCGAAGATGGGACGCCTCGCGGGTCGGTCGTCCGCAATAGTCGCCCCCGGCCTTTTTATACTCAGCCGCCACAAGCTGCGCTTTCCGCGCGCTCCATTGTCCTGGAAGTCCACCCTTCGCGCCTCGCAGGATCCGGCGTTTGATACGTTCGCGAAGTCCGGGCCGAGTGTATGATGTCATTCTTTTCCCCTTTCAGTCGTCGCGGTCTCGTCAGATCCGCTGCGTTTTAAGTCGTAAATCTTCCACATCCAGTTCCCGATTGATCAAATGAAAAACTTCGTCGTGGATTTTGTCATGGGTGCGGAGGTCGACCAGCGCCTTCCTTTCAGCGTCGATCATTTCGCGGAGCAAGCGGCGCTGGATGATCTCTTCGCCGAGCAGACTCGAGAAAGCCGCCGGTTCGAGACTGGTTTCAATCGCCTTGAGTCTGCGTTCGACCCGGCCTTTGAAAAAGTCGAGAAGAGTCACCGGATAACGACCCTCCGCTTTCATCCTTTCGAGTGCCTGCAGTGCCGCCTTGGCGGACTCGAGGCGAGCCATCGTCTCTTCCTGCAGATGCTCGTCACCGGCCCGGATCCCCAGTCGGGGCAAAAGGAAAGGCAAAGTCGTCGCCGGCAGGATCAGAGTCACCAGAATGACCGCATAGGCTAGAAAAACCACGAGCTCCCGATGCGGGAACGGCCGGCCGTCGGCGGTGAGTTCGGGGATCGACAAGACGGCCGCAAGGGAAACGATTCCACGCATGGCCGTCCAGCTCAGGACCACTAATGCCTGCCACGAAGGCGCCGGATCGTGGCGCCTGATCGACTTAAAAAGCCAGCGCGGGACGTGAGTCGCCGGGAACACCCATAGAAATCGAACCACGATCACCGTGAGCGAAATCACCGAGGCAAGAATCAGGAGTTCAACCCATCCGTAAGCGTTCAACGCCTGAAAAATCTGAGGCAGCTGCAGGCCGATCAAGGTGAACACGAATCCATTGATAATTAAGAGGACGGCGCCCCAAACGGCTTCCGCCACCACGCGCGTTTGCGCGGAGCCCGACTGGGGAAGCTCACGACCGAAGTAGAGCCCCCCCGCGACGGTCGAGATGACTCCGGAGGCCCCGAGATGTTCGGCGATCAGGTAGCAGGCGAAACATGTGACAAACGACAGGACGGTCTCCGCATGTGGATCTTTGACTCGTTTGAGGAGTTGCATGGCGGCGTAGGCGACCGCGACTCCGACGGCGATTCCGACCCCGCCTACCCAGATCAATTTCCCGCTCGCTTGCCAGGGAGAAAACGCGCCCGTGGCGGCGGCGGCCAACGCAAACCGAAAGCACACGAGGGCGGTCGCGTCGTTGATGAGGCTTTCGCCTTCGATGATCGTTTGCAAGCGCCGCGGAACCCCGAGCTTTTTGGTGATGGCTACCGCGGCCGAAGCGTCGGGTGGCGAAACCACGGCCCCCAATAAAAAGGCAGTGGACCAAGCCACGGATGGAACGAGAAGTTTAAGGACGATGGCGACCGCGCTCGTCGTGAAGACGACGAGGCCCACCGCCAAGAGCGAAATCGGGCGAATGTTTCGTTTGAAGTCGCGCCAAGAAGTGAAATACGCGGCGGCAAATAAAATCGGCGGCAAAAAAACCGAAAAAACGAGATCCGGTTGCAGCTGAATGTTCGGTAACCCCGGGATCAAGCTCAAGGCGAGGCTTCCGGACAGTAAAATCAGTTCGTTCGGAATCTTGAGTTTCGGTGCGATGGCGACCGCCCCGATACTGCCCAAGAGGAGGAGAAGGGCAATTTCGAGTAGAGTCATGGCCGAAGTCACTCCCGAGTGGCGGTCGGCCCGATCCTAGCGCGGAGTACGCCTTTCTTCAGCAGGTCTCGAAAATCATTTCAGGGAGGTTTCAACATCATGCGTTACACGACTAGGTCATGATAGCTGCCGTTTGCGGTCTTGAGCAGCAGCTCCAGATCAATTGGCTTTCGGATAAACTGATCGGCGACAATCGGACGCGATAAAGTCCCGGCCGCGGACACGACAACCGTTGGGATTTCGCGAAACCGCGGATGCTCCAGTTGTTGTCGCCTGAACTCCCACCCGTCCATCTCGGGCATCATGAGGTCCAAAAGGATCAGCGAGGGCACGACTTCATTGGTTTCAAGATACGCCAAGGCCGCCAAGCCGTTTTTCGCGGTTGCCACTGGGAAACCCTCTGACTCCAAAAAAGTTTTCATGTTCCAGCTGATGTCCGGATCATCCTCGACGATCAGAATCGGTTTACGCATAGTGAGGAACGCTTTGTAAGCGAAGGGGCAGCGCACGAGGCATGGCCGCGGCTGCCAGTGGGAGCTCCACGGTAAAGGTAGATCCCTGACCGACCTTGCTCTTAAGAGAAATACGTCCTCCGTGCGCCTCGACGATTTGTCGTGACACAAATAGGCCGAGGCCAAGCCCGCTGATATTCGTGGCCGATACCGCGCGCTCAAAGCGATCAAACACTCGGCCCTGGTCGTGTTCGGCAATCCCGATCCCTTGGTCGTGAAAATGAATATTGACGGTCGATTCGAGCTTTTCGATATCGATCACGATGGGTTTATTGGCTCCATACCTGATCGAATTGGAAACCAAATTCGTGATCACCTGTTCAATTCGAAACGAATCAAAATGACCGACGGCCTCTTCGCACGAATTGAAAGTGATCTGGCCCTGCAGCCCGCCAAAGTGATCATTGCAGTTCGCAACTACGCTCCTGACCAATCGGCCCAGCTCGGCCGGCTCGAGGTTCATCGTCAGCTTGCCCGACTGAATGCGAGTCAGATCCAACATGTCATCGACCAAGCGGCCGAGACGATCCGCCTGCCGATCGTTTTGATGAATCATTTTCAAAACGTTTTCGCGGTTGAACACGGAGTCGTCTCTTTGAGCGAGTTTGCGCTTGGCCATGTCGCTTTGAAATTTGAGAGAAGTCAGAGGGGTCTTCAGCTCGTGGCTGCAGATCGAAAGAAACACGTCGCGCGTCGCCACCGCCTTTTCGAGTTCCCGCTGCTGGGATTCAAGTCGTTTCCGGACGGCGACCAGCTCCGACCCATCCGAGAAAGCATTGATCGCTCCCACAATGTGACCGGTCTCGTCGCGGATCGGCGCGATATTCACGATGACCGTGACCCGAGTTCCGTCAGGCCGAAGAATCACCACCTCGGCATTTTTACAAGGCGTGCCATCCCTGACTGCGGCGACCATGGGGGTTTGATCGTGCGGAAGGGATGCGCCATCGGGAAGAAATATTTTGTAGGAAGCACAGTACCGAGTATCCGGATCCAATATCGTCGGAGTCAGTCCCCACAACTCACAGGCCTTTTGATTAAAGCTTCGAATCAAGCCTTTTACATCAATTGAAAAAACCGCAGTTGGCATGAGTTCCAAAAGGGTGGAGGCCGGGAAGGGGTCATTTGTTTTGAGCATTTCTGCACAATGCACCGATGGGCGTACCTTGCACGGTAGCGTGCACCATGCTTAGCCGCTCACTTGACGCGGGCCTATTTTCGCCCAGCCAACCGGGCGATCGTAAGTGCCAATGTGTGAGCATTCACCGGTTTGGCCAGATGAGATTGAAATCCGGCCAAATTGGCACGCTGAATATCCTCGTTTGTCGCGTAAGCGGTCAGCGCGAGTGCCGGCGTTTGCCCTAATTTCGACTTCATCGCTCGGATCTTGGCAATCAGGCTGTATCCGTCCTCCTCCGGCATGGCGATATCGCTCACTAAAACGTTGGGCATGAAGTCCGCGAATATCCGCAAGGCTTCACTTGCGGATTCGGCAGTGGTCACTTCCGCACCGAAAGTTTGAAGCATGACCGTAAAAAGCTCTCGGGCGTTTGCCTCGTCGTCCACGATGAGCACCCGGATGCCCTCGAGTGAGATTTCCGTATCTTCCTCGGTCTCCTCCTCCGTCTCCATGGTGCGTAACTTTTTAGAGAGTCCTACGGGAAGCGATACAAAAAAGGTCGAGCCTTTTCCCTCGCCGGGGCTTTCCACCCGGATCGACCCCTCATGCATTTCCACAAGTTTTCTCACAATGGCTAGGCCAAGCCCGAGTCCGCCATAAGCTCGCGTGGTGGTGCTGTCCACTTGGGTGAAATGTTCAAAAATGATGGGCAAAAACTCCGACTTGATCCCTCTGCCGTTATCGCGGACCTGAATCAGTATGTGTTCACTGCTTGGTCCACTGACCCTCTCCACTGACCCTCTCCACTGACCCTCTCCACTTTGATCCAGATTCTGCCGTGTTTTGGCGAAAATTTGATCGAATTGGCGATGAGATTCCAGAGGATTTGCTGAAGTCGCACGGGATCTGCAAAAATATGCTGAACCGATGAATCAATCTCCGTTTCAATTCGAATCGACTTGATTGCCGCCAGGCTACGAGTCGATTCAATGGCCGCGGATATGACTCTGCCTGGGTCAATCTCTTGCACGCTCAGGTTGAGCTTCCCCGCTTGAATCCGGGAAATATCCAAAAGATCATCGATGAGCTGACCCTGGGCTTTCGCACTTTCTTCGAGCATCTGCAGCCCGCGCGCGGTTTTCTCAGCATTGAGTTTCCCCGTGCGCAGCATCTGCGTCTAAGACAAGATGGTCGTCAACGGGGTGCGGAGTTCATGCGAGAGCATCGCCAAAAATTCATCTTTGACGAGGTTTGCCTTTTGCTCATGGGTCAAGAGCTGGGCGCGTTCTTTTTCGAGGTTGGCCCCTTCGGTGACGTCTTCAATCGCTAGCAATACCGCGGTATCGCCGGAGCCCGGAAGATGGGTCTTGTTTGAACTGACGAGCATTACCTTATGCCCAATGACCGGAAAGTCATGCTCCACTTTAAATCCGGCAAAGAGTTTTCCTTGGGCCATGGTCGCCTCAATCAGGGTTTGCAATTCAGGAATATTCCATTGGCCGGAGCCAAGTTCAGTCAGAAGCTTTCCAAAAGTATCCGAACGGGAGACCTTGAATTTTGCGTAGAACAGGTCATTGGCAAGTTTCACGCGGTATTGAGAACCAATGACCAGGAGAGGGATGGGCAGGGTTTCGATGATGGCGGCTAGATCATCGCGGGCGATCTTGAGTTCGTTGGTGGACTTCAAGAGGGCGTCCGCGTTTCGCTTCAGGACGTCAATATCAAGAAGGGCGATCACGGCGCCGTCAATCTTGTTTTCCGCCGTTCGGTAAGGTCTGACTTGAAGATGAAACCAATGCCCTTGGTTATCTTGGGCCTCGACCTCACGGATGGTCATGGTTTCCATCACCTCGGAAACGAGCTGATCCAGATCCGGCACCTGAATGTTTGGCTTGATGTCGCCGATCGGCCGGCCCACATCCGAAGCGATCAGCTTCAGCGTTTTTCCGGCCTTCGGCGTAAACCGCCTAATTTTCCCGTCGGGACCCACCATCACGATCGGTATGTCGACGCTCGCCAGTAGATTGATCAGGTCGCTATTGAGGTGCAGCATCTCGGCGTTTCGAGTTTGCATCTCGTCATTGACCGTCGTCAGTTCTTCGTTGGCGGATTGCAATTCCTCCTTGGCGGTCTCCATCTCCTCATTGGTGCTTTGGAGCTCTTCGTTGGTGGACTGAAGCTCCTCATTGGAGGAAACCAGCTCTTCTTAGGAGGTCTCGTATTCTTCGATCAACGACTGCTGATATTCCTGATTGGCGGTCAGCTTCTTCTGTATTTCTAAATGATGCTTTTCTTTAGTCGCGATCTCATCACGACTCAGGGTTCGGCTCGAGGTTTTCGAGCCGGTCTCCCGGGCGCCGGCTCCCCCTCGTTTCGGGCTCGTGATCTCTTCGAAAAATATCGTGTAATATCGTTCCTTCGATTGAATTCCGATGGGAATCGGGACGACCCTGACGTTCAAGGTTCTGAGTTTGCCGTTGTCCCGAATGCTCAGACCTTCTTTTTTGAAGGGCCCATCTTTTTTACGTGCCTCCAGGACCGCCGCCCTCAGATCCGAAATTAACTCCGGATGAGCCATCCTTAAGAGGCTGAAGGTGGGCTGTCCCGGCGAGAGACCCAGAAAGGGTGACGTATTGCCCTGGGACTGCACGATCTCAAAACTGCTGTTCACCACTACGGCCGGCGGTGCGTACTCGGAGAGGGCGAGTCGTTCCAGCTCTCGCTTGACGTCGATCCGGCCCGGCATGGGATCGGTCGACTTGTGACCGACGTCCAATTTTTCCGCCGCATAACGACTCATGGGAAGCTGAATTCGGAGCGGTCGGGAGACTTGTTTACGTGTGTAAAGTTTGTCCGTCTTGCCGATCAACGAAAAAAGTTCGGTGAAGGTGCCGACGGATTCTGACTTCCCAAGTAAAAGGATACCGTCGGGGTTGAGCGCGTAATGAAAAATGGGAAGGACTACCTTCTGGAGTTCCGCGTCGAAATAAATCAGGACGTTGCGGCAGGAGACTAAGTCAACCTTCGCAAAGGGGGGGGCACGGGTCACATCGTGTCGCGAAAAGAGGCAGCAGTCTCGGAGCCATTTGGCGATTCGGTACCCACCGCCCTCGACGGGTTCGAAAAACTTTCGCAGACGTTCTTGAGAGACTTCTTCGGCAATGCTTGCGGGATAAATTGCCGAGCGAGCACTTTTGCAAAGCCTGTTCACTGATGTCGGTCGCGAAGATGAAAAGGGGTGTGCGGATCCTCGAATGCTCGAGCGACTCCTCCTGAAACTCCATGAAGATTCATGGCCAGCGAATAGACTTCCTCGCCGGTGGAACAACCGGGTACCCACATTCGGAAGGGGAGGTTGCGGTCTCTGTTCTTCATGTAGGCGGGAAGAAGTTTGGTTTTGAGGGTCTCAAAGGCTTTCTTGTCCCGAAAAAAACCAGTGACGTGAATCAAGATATCGGCAAAGAGCGCTTTGATCTCCTCGGGATGGCTCTCGAGATATTTAGAATACTTTGCCAAGTCGTCCGCCTTGGTGAGGAGCATTCGGCGAGCGATCCGGCGCTGAATCGTGCTGTTTTTATAGTGACTGTGTAGTGCGGGCGTTTTAGTGGAGACGCTATGACATTAGAGCGAGAGGTCGAACCGGCTGTTGTTGGGGTTTGACGGATCCTTTCGGACCAGCTCTTCGAGTTCATTCGGAGTCAGGTATTCTATCGCCGAGTGCACTCGTTTCTCGTTGTAGACCTCTTCAATAAACCTCGGCAAGTGTTCAATCACGTCGAGGTAAGTTTCGTAGTTGGCGAGGTAAACTTCCTCTTGTTTCAGGGTCCGCATGAACCGTTCCGTCCACGCATTATCGTATGGATTTCCTTTCGCTGAATTCGAGATCCAGAATCCGTGTTTTTCAAGTAGCTCAATGTAATCGCCGCACAGATATTGAACTCCACGATCCGCGTGATGAATACAGCCGGGGCCCGGCTTCCGCTTTGCGATCGCCATCTCGAGCGCCGCCACCGCGAGGTCGCCGTCGATTCGTTTACTGACCTGCCAACCGATTACCCGGCGCGAGTAAAGATCGAGGATAATCGCGAGGTAGACAAAACCGTTTCCGATCCGAAGTGAAGTAAGAGGCGGGACGTAGTCGAACTATTTTCCCGCCTCTTCTTCCCAAACCGGACTTGCACCTTTCAGCGCATCCGGCTTTCCATTTAAGATCAGCTCATAGCCATGGCCACATCACGATAACGGGATTCGAAGATCTTGGTTGGATCCGACGTGAGGAGGTAAGGATTTCCAGATGGTGTTTTCCATCTGAACTGCTTCTTACCTGCTCCGGCCATCCGATGAAGGGTAACCCCGCAGCCTTTGCCTGTTTGGCCTCTGCCATATAAGACCCAGGTTTTGGCGTTTCCACTCTTTGGGTACCGAAACCAGCGCTTGATCACACCCCTCAAGTTAAGGCGGTACTTTCTTGAAAGCCAGTAGCCCAGCTTCCAGAAGAGAATACTGTCCATCTTGGAGAACAAGACTGCTACAAAGTCCGTGAATTGATAAAAGTTCGACCATCCTCGAATCTTTCGATTAAGGCTTTCGACCATTTTCAATTTATCGACGTCGTAGTTCGCCGATAGTTCCTTTACGATTTTCACTGCAAATGCTTGGAATTTCTTCCGGGGAATCTGCGTGATCGTCCGCATCGTACCTTTCGGTCCGCGCGTTCGAATCACTCGATGGCCCAAGAAAGTAAAGCCGTCATTCACATGTGTGAGTGCCGTCTTATCCATGTTCAGTTGCAGCTTAAGATCCGTTTCCAGAAACTGCCGGCACTCTTCCCGGATGGTTTCAGCTTGTTGCTTTGTTCCTTTTACGATGACGACGAAGTCATCCGCGTAGCGAGAATAGGCAACCGCTGGAAGCCATTCACGTCCCTCCCTTATGGCGATGGGGCGTTTGAGCGAGAAGTTCCAGGACCAACGATCTTTTCGTGCTTTGTTGCATAGATATCGCCTTTCCAGCCACTGATCGAACTCTTTGAGCATGATATTCGATAGCAGTGGCGAGAGGACGCCGCCTTGAGGGACTCCTTCGTGAGAAGCACAAAACAGGCCTTTATCAATGCAGCCTGCCTTGAGTAGTTTCCAGAGGAGTTCCAGAAAACGTTTATCTTGAATGCGCTTCCGCACGCATCCCATGAGAAGTCTATGGTGAACCGTATCGAAATAGCTCGTAAGGTCACCTTCGATGATCCATCGCCCGCTCGTGTGCTCGCCACCATCTTGGAACGTTAATTTTACCGCCCGGATGGAATGATGAACACTACGCGCCGGCCGGAACCCATAAGAGTCGCGATGGAAATCGCTCTCCCAGATGGGTTCCATTGCCATCAACATGGCTCGTTGGACCACACGATCTCTTAAGCTCGGAATCCCGAGCGGTCTGAGCTTTCCATTTGCCTTAGGAATATAGACTCTGCGCGCTGGCAGAGGCTGATAGGTCCCAGACAAAAGTTCACCCCTGATCGCTTCAACATGAGCGTCGATTTGATCAGCAAAGTCCGCTTTGCCGATGCCGTCGACGCCCGGAGTTTTTGATCCCGAGGATTGTAGCGTCCGAGTGGCCGCATCCAGCAGCCATTCTCGCGATGCAATCAGTCTCAAAAGACGATCGAACTTACGTGTCTTCTCTTCAGTTGACCACTTGGCCAATTTGCTTTGCATTTCACTAATTATCAAAGGTCTTCACCTCATTACGGTTAGCTAATCTTTCGGGCAAATTTCCTAAACTGTTCTCCTTCGCCATGTGACAGGCTTTCCCTGCCTCGGACTACTACGAGAACTCCGTCAATCGGTGCCGCATCGGAGCCGCACTCCCTTCGCATCGACACCGACTATCCCCAGTTCACATGCTTGGACTTCAAACGCACAGAAGGAGGCTGCCTATCGCAGTCTTTATCCTTGCTTTCCGCAAGTCGCGATCTACTCCATTGATCAGTTACGCACGATCAGCAGAACCAGTTGAGTGCCATACATATACATTCAACTTTCGAGCTGGCCCACCTACCTGTCGGGCCGCACTTGTAGATCACCCACCTATTAAGTCGTGTAGGTGAGGGTGACATTTCAACCCATAGACACGGATGAATAGGTTCGTGTTCCTCAGCCTTTCTGTGCTCAGCCTAGAGATTCATCTCGGCGTAACGACTTCGCCTCAAATCCCATTATCCGCGGACTTCGTCACCTGACCAGTGCACGGTCAGTCACCGCCGCTTCGGCTCATGCTCTCCCGTAACGGAGAGCAGTCGATTGTTTCTAGAGCCTCCTTTCTGGAAACTTTCGTATTCCAAACATGCTCAAGCACTCATTGCCGCCTCTTGCGGCGCAAAGTGGCTGGGCGTACTATAGGTGATATCCGCCGTCCACACTTCGTTCACTCCTCGGACCGTCCGCTCAGGCAGGAGATTCGGGTAAACGCGGTGCGAGTGATTCGAGTCCGTCGTGTGAACGAAGGCCCGCCGAATCCGCGCATGAAGATCATATTTCTTCATTATTCGCCGCAACTTACGCTCTCCCACGTTAATTCCGGAACGCCGTAGGTAGTGAATCATCGTCCGGTATCCACTTTTCGGATGCTCCGTCTGAACCCGCTCAACGGAGTCGCGGAGGCCGGCGTCGGCCTTCTCACGGACGTCACGCGCGACGAGGGGCTTCGCGTAAAAAGTCGAAGAACTGAGCTCCGTCATTTTGAGCGTCCTTTTGACCGATCCAATCACTGCTGTCCGGTTCGTTTAGGCGAACTTGAAGCCCATCTGGGGTGATGGTGGGTGTCGAGTAATTCTCGGCAGGTCGCCCAGAAGCCTAGAGATTGGCTCCCGTAAGAGTAACAGCGTG